>Ga0315294_10000541_pt1 | contig 40755 bp, 29 predicted proteins | sample YL17G13_40_MG_FD_203626 | JGI IMG/M metagenome (GOLD analysis project Ga0315294, IMG submission 203626) | Sediment microbial communities from Yellowstone Lake, YNP, Wyoming, USA - YL17G13_40 | ecosystem: Environmental > Aquatic > Freshwater > Lake > Sediment | place: USA: Wyoming | collected... | reverse complement strand
CATTTATGGTTTAACCTGAGGTTGAAATTCGATTTCGATAGCCCGGCCATTTATGGTTTAACCTGAGGTTGAAATTCGATTTCGATAGCCCGGCCATTTATGGCCGGGAACAGGGACGGCCTATCTCTTTTGCTGCGGCCCGCGCCGCGGCGCGGGCCGCAGCAGAGGGGGGAGAGCCCCGGTTCCCCGGCGCTGAAGCGCCGGGCTATCGAATCCGGCAATGAGCAAAAGATTTTTCCCCGGACAGTAGTGATTGGGAATTAGGAATATTGTCCTCCGTAGTCGCATCCTGCTCGAACCCACCTGGGACGAAGGAGGATGGGGATCAGGAGTTGGATGGTTCGGGGAAGTTCCGCGGGGATCGTTGACAAATCTCGCCATATTCAATATCCTTGTTTTATCATGTCGGAAAATTTTCCGGAACGGCTGAAAAAAGCGGTTGAGAAAAACCGGTTCACCAGCCTGATGGGTTCGCGGCCGGTGGAGGTGCGGGAGGGCTACGCTCGGGTTGAGGTTCAGGTTCGGGAGGAGCACCTGAACATCCACGGCATGGGTCACGGCGCGGTCATTTTCGCGGCGCTGGACGAAGCCTTCCAGCTGGCGTCCAACTCGCATGGCACTTCCGCCATGGCCCTGACGGTCACCGTCAATTACCTGCGGCCGGCCAGAAAGGGCGACGTGCTTTCCGCGGAAGCCATTGAGTTGGACAAGACGCGCAGGACCGGCAACTACAAGTTCATCGTGACCAACCAGAACCATGAGATGGTCGCGCACGGCCAGGGCATGGTTTACCGGAAGGACGACCCGCTTGCGGTTTGATCCTCGCTCACGGTCCCAGGCAGGAGTAAAGCGCCCGGGAAAAGGCCGGCGCCTCCAGGGGCGCGGGATTGGTCAAGCCCAGGTATTTCTCGCAGTCCGCCTGGTCTGAAAGCGCCCGGTCGAGCATGGCGCGCACGCTGTCAAGCTCCGGCTGCAACCGCAGCACTTCCCTCAATTCGCTGATGCAGCCCTCCTGGTCGCCCATTCTGCGATAAACCTGCGCGAGGTTGTAATGCGCGGCCACGTAGCCAGGGTCCTTGATGATCGCCGCGCTGTAATATCGCATCGCGTTCTTAAGGTCTCCCTTTTGGGAATAGACCAGGCCGATGTTGAAGTAGGCCCTGGAAGCGCCGGGCTTGTTGAATCGGGCCGTGGCCAGAAATTTTTTCTTGGCCAGGTTCCATTTGCCCTCCCGCATGTAGCACACGCCCAGCGCGTTCTGCGCGTCCGGGGAATTCTGCCGCTTGCGGATAACTCCTCCGCAGACCTTCTTCCCGAACCGGCAATTCCCGCTGTCCACCAGGGCCACGCAATAGAGTTCCCATGCCTGGCCCAACCGGGGGTTCTTGGAAACCGCCTCTTTCCACAGTTGGAGGTCGCTGGCCCAGACCAGGTTACGCTCCCGGCTGAAAAAACCGAAAAACAGCGCGATCAGCACAAGTAAACCGGTTGCAGCCTTTACCCGTTTGGATTTGAGCAGCGGCAGGCACACCGCCGGGGTTATCACCGCGAGCGAAGCCAGATACAATCGGTGCTCGAACACCAGGTCAATGGCCACGGGCATGGATTCAATCAAGAGTTGTCCGAAATACCAGATGATGGCGAAGGAAACAGCCCTGTGTTTTTTCGCGGCAAGCACGGCCAGAACGGCCAGGGCCGCGATTGCCAGCCCGGATAACAAGGTCGTGGCCGGCTCCAGCAGGGATTCCGAGACGGAAAAAGCATGCCTCAAGGTCAGGAATTGCGGGAAGGGGAACAGGATCAACTGGACATACCAGAGCAAAACCCTGGGCACGGTCAGAAGCCTCTGCTCCCAGCTGAAGGGCATCCTGGGAAAACCGAACGCCATGTTCCACATCCCCGGCCGCAATAAAACCGCGAGACCCAGAAGATAAAAAACCGCCAGGCCGAAAATCCATTTCCAGTTGCGCCGGAGCCAGCCCCGCGGCAAGCCGTCAAAAAAGAAAATCTTGTAGCCGAAAATAATCGCGGGCATGGCGGCCGCGCTCTCTTTGCTGAGCAGGGCCATCAGGCACAAGAACCCGGAGGCGGCAAAAAACGCCCGGCGCCGGCGGCTTTCCATGCCCAGGTGGAAAAGATAAATGCTCCAGACCGAAAACATTCCGGCCATGCAGGAATGCCTTTGCACGATGTAAGTCACGGCCTGGGCGTTGAGCGGGTGCAGCGTCCAGAGCAGGGCGGTGAGCCATGCGGCGAGTTCAGCGCGGGAAGCGTCATATCCCAGCCGGATCAGCAGCCGGCGCAAAAGCAGCCAGATGCCCAGGGCGGTAAGCAGCAGGGCCGAGAAATTGACCAGGTGATAGCCCATGGTGTTTAGCCGGTTGAAATAGTAATTGAGCGCGAAGCTCAGGTTGGTGAGCGGCCGGTTCTGGCGGAAGTCCTGGAAAGCCGCGCGGGAAAGACTGTTGAGACTCAGGCTCTCGACCGCGACGTAAGGGTTGCCAACTATGCTCTGGTAGTCGTCCAGGTGAAAGGGCGAGCGAAATCCCGGCCCGTACGCCGCGGCCGCAAGCCCGGCCAGGATCAAGGCCTTGGAAATAAATGAAACCGCTGAGCTCATTTTGACCGGCATTGCTCGATCACCCCGGAAATGCGTTTGGCATCCATGCCGCTTGTCTCCACAAAACCGAGCGCGTCCGCGCACCGGTTTTGATCAGCCATGAGCCTTACAAGTTCCGAGCAGGCCGCGGTCCATTTCGGGTCGTCCCGCAGCGCTCCGTTCAAAGTCACCGCGCCCAAAAGCTCGGCGCCGGCTTGCTCCGCAAAACCCCGCCGCAAATGGCAGACGCCAAGGTTGAGCCGCGGCTTGTGGCTTTGGGGCGCGGCCTTAGCCGCAAGCCGGCACGCCAGCGCCGCGTTCCGGCAGTCGCCGCTCTTGGCCAGGGCATTGCAATAGTGAAACCATGCCCACAGAAAACCCGGGGACTTTTCCACGGTGTCTTGCCAGAGCGCGGTCTCCGAGCGCCAGACCTGGTTGCGACTCCAGGTGAAAAACCCGAAGAACAGCACAATGAGCAGCGCCAGGGCGACCACGGCTTTGGTGTTCGAAAGCCGCAAGACCGGCCAACCGGCCGCGGGAACGATTATGGCCAGGGACGCCAGGTATAGCCTCTGCTCGTTGGCAATGGCAATGGGCAAAGGCATTGCCTCCACCAGGAGCGAGCCGAAATACCAGGCCACGGCGAAAGCGAACGCGGGCCGGGCCTTGGCCTTGTAGATTGCGAGGAAAACCACTATCGCGAGGATGAGCAAGGAAATTATGGTAGTGGCCGGCCGGATGAGCGAGTGTGAAGGCTCAAAATTATGCAGGAGCGTCAGGAATTGCGGAAAAGGGGCAAGAATGAAAAAGGGGTACCAGAGCAGCGCCCTTGGCTGGGTCATGATTCTTTGCGCGGGAGTGAGCGGCGTCTCGCTGATTTCGCTCAAAGTTTGGCCCAGCATGGAAGGTCTCAAAACTAAAGCTGCGGCCAGGCCGTAAAACAGCAGGAGCGCGAACAGCCATTTCCAGTTCTTTTTGAGCCGGCCTTTCTGCAAGCGGTCAAAAAAGAAAACTTTGTAAAGAAAAACCAGGGCCGGGAGGGTGAGCGAGGTCTCCTTGCTCAAGAGCGCCAGCAGACAACTCAGTCCGGAGGCGGCAAGCCAGGCATTCCGCAGCCGCGGCCTTTCCATGCTCCGGTGGAAAAAATAGACGCACCAGATGGTAAAAGCTCCGGCGAATGACGCGTGCCTCTGCACGATGTAGGTCACAGCCATGACTTGGGCGGGATGAGCGGACCAGACAAAAGCCGCGAGCCATCCGGCAAGCTGCGCGCGAGAGGGGTCGAACCCCAGCCGGATCAGTAATTTCCCGACCAGGAGCCAGACGCCGATCGCGGTCATGGCCAGGGCGATAAAATTCACCAGGTGGTATCCGAACGGATCAAGGCCGTTGAGATAATAATTGAGCGCGAAGCTCAGGTTGGTGAGCGGCCGGTTCTGCCGGCCTTGAAAGGCGGCCTGGACCAGGCCGGGAACGGACAGGCTTTCAATCTTGACGTAAGGGTTATCAACGATGCTCGAAAAATCATCGTATTGGAAAGGGCTTTTCAGGCCGGGAAAATAGATGGCCAGCGCGAACCCGAGGAGCGCGATTATTCGGACCGGGGCCGCCGGTTGCCCGGGCGAGAACGGCGCTGGAGCGTTGTTCGACCGCACTTATCGATTTTAGTTTATTTCGGGCCGGAAAAGAAGCGGGGCCTGCGGCTCATTTGCTCCGGCAGTATTCGGTTACGTTGGCGAATTGCGGGTCCAGCGCCGGAGCGGATTTGACCAGCGCCGCGGCCTCCGGGCACCTGCCCGCGGCAACCAGCGCCCAGGCCAGTTGCCCCCGGGCCTCGGCCCATTCCGGCCTGAGCTTGACCGCTGCGGCCAACTCCCGCATCCAGTCCTCCGTCCGTCCAAAGACGCGGAAAGATTGCGCCAGGTAGAAATGCGGCTCCGGGTTGGAGGGGTCTTTGGCCGCGGCCTCCGCAAACCAGGTCACCGCGGACGCGTAATCGCGCCGGATGTAAAAGGTCATGCCGATGTGGAACAAAGACCAGGCGGAGCCTCCGCTCAAATCCGCGGCCTTGCGAAAAACTTCCTCGGCCAGGTCCTCCCGGCCCCGTTTGGAATAACAGACGCCCAAATTCATGTACGGATCAGGCAGGGAACGGGAAAAAGCGATCGCGAGACCGCAGGCCTTGAAAGCCTGTTCGCACTTGCCCTGATCGGCAAGCACCGAGCAGTAGTTGTTCGCGGGACGGGCGAAGAGCGGAGATTTTTTCACGGCGTCTCTCCAGAGCATCTCCGGGTCGTTCCACGCCCGGTTCCTCTGAAAAGTGAACCCGCCGTAAAAAAGGATTGCCAGTCCGATCAAGAAAATTGCCGGCCTGGGCTTTGCCGGCCGGGCCAAGAGCCGGGCGACCGCGGGAACGATGAAGCTGAGCGAGGCCAGGTAAAGCCTCTGCTCCGCGGCAAGGTCGATGGGCAAAGGCAGCGCCTCAACTATCAACTGCCCGAAGTACCACAGGGCCGCGAAGCCGAGCGCGGGGTTCTTCCGGCTCCGGAAGAATGTGAGGATGACGGCGGTCAAAAGCAGGACCAGGAAAATGGCGGTGTATCTGGGTTCCAGCCAGGAGCGCGACGCGAAAAAGTGGTGTTCAATGGAGAGCCGCTGGGGGAGAGGGAAAACGATCAGCATGGCATAATAGGCAAGCACCATGGGCTCGGTGAGCGAACGCTGCCACGCGGTGAAGGGCATCCGGCCGAAATCGAAAACCACCGCGGACATGGCCGGCCTGAGCGCAAACATAAGCGCGGCCAGGTAAAAGAGCGACAGGCCCAAAAGCCACTTCCGGTTCCTGCTCAAAATGCCCGGGGCCAGGCGGTCAAAAAAATAAATCTTATACGCGAGCAGGAGCGCGGGAAGCGCCAAAGCCGTTTCCTTGCTCAAAAGCGCCGACAGGCAGCAAAGGCCGCTTAAGAGAAAATCGCGGCCCGCCTTTTCCTTGCGCTCCATTCCCAAATGGAAAAAATAGACGCTCCAGATTGAAAAAGCCCCGGCCATGCAAGTTGCCCGCTGAACCGTGTAAGTGACCGCCTGGACGTTGAGCGGGAAAGCCACCCAGGCCAGCGCGGCGAGCCAACTCGCCAGGCCCGCCCGGGACTCTTCGAGGCCGAGACGGAGCAGGAGCTTTTTCGCTAAAAGCCGGATTCCCGCGGCGGTCAGAATAAAAATGAGAAAGTTGGCCAAATGATAGCCGAACGGATCCATCTGGCTGAAATAATAATTGAGGGCGAAGCTCAGGTTGGTGAGCGGGCGGTTCTGCCTGTAGTCCTGGAAAGCGGCGCGGAAGAGACTTTGCGGGCTCAGGCTCGTGGCGCGGATGTAATGATTTTGCACAATCGCCTGATGGTCATCAAAAGTAAACGGGGCGTTGAAAGCGGGAAGATAAATGACCAGGCCGAGGACAACCAGAACCGCCCATTGCGCAATTGAACGCCTTTTATCCGTCATGGGGTCCTTTCCACGCATTGAGCCGCGAGCGCTTCCAGGCCCGGGTCCCGCGCCGGCGCCCCCTTTGCCAACTCCCGCGCTTCCCGGCACCTGCCCAGTCCGGCCATGATCACCGTCAGCTTCAACCGGGGCGCCAGCCATTCCGGCCGCTGCTTAAGCGCGAGTCCGAATAACCGGGCCGCTTCAGCCATTTCTCCCGCGGCTTCGTAAACCAGCCCCATGTTGAAATAGACTTTCGCCTCCGAAGGATTAAGCCGCTCGGCCTGCGCGAACATTGCTTTCGCCGCGGCCAGATCGTTTTGCGCGATCTTGACCAGCCCCAGGTTGAAATAGCCGAGGCCGTCCCCCGGCTTGAGCTTGAGGACTTCCTGAAATTCAATCTCCGCGCGGGAGAAATCGCCCTCTTGCAGGAAAATATTTCCCAGGTTCAGGCGCGCCTCCGCCAGGTCCGGGTCAAGGCTCAGAGCCAACGAGCAGGCATGAGCCGCGCTCTTCAATTTCCCCGCTTCAATCTGCGCCGAGCACAAATGGCTCCACCACATGGCCACCGACGGAGACTTGCCCGTAACGTCCCGCCAGAGACTTTCCTCGCTCAGCCAAACCCGGTTCCGCGCAAAAGTGAAAAAGCCGAAAAACAGCGCAATCACCATCATCCACCCGACGGCCAGCCGGATTTTTCCCGGCCTCAGGACCGCGAGACCGGCCGCGGGGGCGATTATGCCGAGCGAAGCGAGGTAGAGCCTCTGCTCGTTGACGAGGTCAATGGGAAGCGGCATCAGTTCAACCAGGTTCATTGCCAGGAACCAGGCCACGGCGAAGGAAAAAATTTTCCATTGCCTGGCCCGCCGGACCGCGGCGAACACAACCGCCCCGAGCAAAACCCAGGAGAAGATGGTGGTCGCGGGCTGGAGCCAAGAGCGGGAAGCGGGAAAATCGTGGAGCAGGTTCAGCCGCTGCGGGACCGGGAAAACCACCAGCGAAAAAGACCAAAACAACGCCCTTGGCGCGCTCAGCAGTTTCTGCCAGGCCGTGAACGGAGCGCCTTCGAAATCAAAAAGCGCGCCGGCCGTCGCGGGCCGGAGCGCAAGGACTCCGGCGCCGGCATAAAAAGCCGCGAGAGCCGCAAGCCATTTCCAATTCCGGGCCGGCCAGCCCGGCTTGAGATCGTCAAAAAAACAAACTTTATACGCGAGCATGATTGCGGGGAGCGTCACCGCGGTCTCTTTGCTCAGGAGCGCGAGCAGGCATGAAAACGCGCTCACGAGCTGGAACCAAATGCGTCCGGATTTTTTTCCCTGGGCCAGATGGAAAAAATAGATGCCGGCGATGGAAAACATTCCGGCCAGGGAGGCGTGTCTCTGGACCACGTAGGTCACGGCCTGGACGTTGGCCGGGTGGAGGGCCCAGACCAGCGCGGCCAGCCAGCCGGCCAGCCGCGAACGAGAGGGCTCAAAGCCGAGATGAGTGAAAAGTCTTGAGAGCCACAGCCCGATAAGCAGCGCCGTGATGGCCAGCGCCGCGAAATTGACCGCGTGGTAACCCGCGGGGTCGAGCAGGTTGAAATAGTAGTTGAGCGCGAAGCTCAGGTTGCTGAGCGGCCGGTTCTGGCGGAAATCCTGGAACGCGGCGCGGGAAAGTGAACCCGGGTCAAGGCTCTGGACGCGAATATATTCATTGGAAACTATGCTGGTCAAGTCGTCCAGCTGAAAAGGCGCCCGGAAACTCTGAGCGTAAACCGCCAGCGCCAGGGCGACGATGCCAGCCGCAGCCAAAGCATCAAACCTTTTACCTTTACCCGTTAGCCGTTCCTCCTGATCACCGGCATTGCCGGAGAATGGTCTCGAACCGCTTGTCTCGCACCGGCGACGCCTTCACCAGGCTCGCCGCATCAGGGCACCTGCCCGCGTCGGCCAATGCCTGCGCTACTTTGAGCCGGGCCTCAACCCATTCGGGACGGAGCGAGAGAGCCGTCTCATAGGCACGGACCGCGTTTCCCGGCTCGTTGATCTTCCCGTAGATCACCCCCAGGTTGTAATAGACCTTGGCGTCCGTGGGCTTGAGTTCCATGGCTTTCTCCCAGTATGACCTCGCGGTTTCAAAATCCTTGCGAACCGCGTAGACCAGGCCCAGGTTGAAGTAGGCAATGCCGTATTCGGGGTCCAGCTCGATTGCCTTCTTCAATTCCGATTCCGCGCCCTCGTCCAGGCCGATCTTGAACAGACAAAGCCCGAGGTTGGCGTGGGCCTCGGCTTGACTCGGGTCCAGCTTGACCGCGTAGTTGCACCCGTAACCCGCGCGGTTGAGATCACCGGCCTCAACCAGAAAAGTACAGTAGTTGTTCCACGGCCGATAGGATGAGGGGGATTTCATGACCGCGTCTCTCCAGAGCTTGACCGGGGTCAGCCAGACCAGGTTGCGCGAGTAGGTGAACGTCCCCAACAGCAGCGCGACGATTGCTCCCGAGGCCGCGACAACCTTCAGGTCCTTGAACCGCAGCCACAGCAAATACGGTACGGCCGCTATCGCCGGGATGCCCGCCAGGTAAAGACGGTGCTCGTTGGCCAGGTCGATCGGAAGGGGCATCGCCTCGATCGCCAGTTGACCGAAATACCAGATTATGGAAAAACTCAAGAGCGGATATCTCCTCGCCCGCAGCAGCGCGAAGCCGACCGCGGCAAAAATCATCAAATACGCCGGCGCCGTGGTCCAGGCATGGACCAGAGAGGTTGAGAAAGCAAAATCGTGCTCCAGGCCCAGGCGAGACCCCGTGGGCAGAAACAAAAGACCCAGATACCACCAAAGCACCCTTCCCTCGCTCAGCATCCGCTCCCAGGGCGTGAAAGGAAACTCCGTAAACTCCGAACTGATTTTCCCGGCCATCACTCCGCGCAGGGCCAACGCGGCAAGCAAAGCGTAAGTCGCGGCCAGGCCCGCAAACCACTTCCAGCTTTTCCTCAACCATCCCGGCCCAAACTCCCGGAAGAACCACAAGTCATAAAGGAAAACGAAAGCCGGCATCACCAGCGAGGTTTCCTTGCAAAGCAGGGCGCCGAGCAGGGCGAGCACGCACAATGCGTAGAACCGTTTCCGCCCGCCGGCCCGGCCGAGGTCGTAAAACAGCAGGGCCAAAAGCGAGAAGCATCCGGCCAGGGAGGTGTGGCGCTGGACAATGTAAGTCACGGCCTGCAGGTTGACCGGGTGCACGAGCCAGATCAGCGCGGAGAGCAGAGCCACCGCGCGCGAGAGCCCCGGTTGCTTGGTGCGCCTGGTGAAAATTCTTTCCAGCAGAAAAAAAACGCAGAACCCGGAGAGAACGTGCACCAGGAAATTGAATACGTGATAACCGAACGGGCTGATCACGTTGAAATAATAGTTGAGCGCAAAAGTCAAATTCGATAGCGGGCGGTTCTGCCGGAAGTCCTGGAAAGCCGCGGAGTAAAGAGCGCCCGGACTAAGGCTGGTGACCCGGATGTAAGGGTTGTGGAATATGCTTTCGAGGTCGTCAAAATGGAAAGGAACCTTGAAGCTGGGCAGATAAACGGTCAGCCCGGCAGCGAAAAGCAAGAACAGCGCCAGAAGACAAAAGACTTTGTCCGCGGAAACTTTGTGCTTTGCCGGCGCTGCGGCCTGCGCGTTCTTCGCCAGCTTTGAGCGCTTGCTCACTTGCCTTAGATTTTAGAACATTCAAGGCTGGAAGTGAACCCGGGCCGCGGGCAAGGCAGTGTCGGAACTCAATGACTCCTGCAATAATCATAAATCCCGGCGAAGGAAGGATCCTGCGCGGGAGCGCGCCCGAGCAGGTCCAGCGCTTCACGACACCTGTTCTGGCCGGCCAGATAAGCGGCGACTTTCAACCGCGCCGGCGCCAGTTCGGACTGGATCGCCAGCGCCCTTGCAAATGCCTGGGATGCGCTTTCCCGGTCCTCCACTGTTTCGTAGCCCATTCCCAGCTTGTAATACAGGTTCGCGTCCTTGATCTCCAATCCCATCACCTTCTGGAAAAATTGCTTCGCCTGCGCCGCATCTCCCTGCGAGGCCTTGACCAGGCCGAGGTTAAAATATCCGTGGCCATAGTAGGGATCGATTTCCACGGCCCGGGAATACATTTTCTCCGCGCTGGCCAGATCTCCTTTTTTAAAATAGAAAGTGCCCAGGTTGTTCCAGGACTTGATGTGCCTGGGGTCCAGTTGGACCGAGGTCTTGCAGGCCCGGCCCCCTTGCTCCATCATATCGGCCTCCATCAAATAAGAGCAGTAATTATTCCAACTGCGCGCCTTGCCCGGTGATTTCAGCGCCGCATCCCGCCAAAGGCCTGCTCTCGTCAGCCAGACCCGGTTCCTGGTATAAGTTGAAATCCCCAGGAGCATAGACATGACCAGCAGCGCAACCACGCCCGCCTTGAAATTGGCTGATACGCGCAAGCAGAGAGCGGCGATCAGCGCCAGGGCCGGAATGCTCGCGATATAGAGCCTGTGTTCAGTCATGAGGTCGATGGGGAGGGGCAGGGACTCCACGGAGAGCCAGCCTAGATACCAGATTACGGAAAAACTAAGCAGCGGATATTTCCTGGCCTTGGCCATTGCGAAACCGGCCAGCAATAAAATGACCGCGATGGACGGCAGGGTTGACCAGGGCTTGAAAAGCGAGGTCGAGACTTGGGGGTCGTGCTCGAGGCTCAGCCGCGAACCCGCGGGAAAAAAGATGAGGCTGAGATACTCGAGCAATACCCGCGGCTGCGTCAGGACGCGTTCCTGCCGGCTCAAGACTTCCCGGGAATAATCCGCGCTCATTTTCCCGACCATGGCCCCCCGCAAGACAAACAAGGAAAACAGAACGTAGAATCCGCAAATGCCCATGATCCATTTCCAGTTCCGGTTTGTCCATCCCGGCTTGAGTTCCTGGAAGAACCAGAGGTCGTATAGAAAAATAATAAGCGGCAACACCAGAGCGCTTTCCTTGGAAAAAACCGCGCCCATCCCGGACAAGCCGGACAAAAGATAAAGCCACTTTCGCTTCGTGCTCCGGGCAAGATCATAACAGAGCAGGCACAAAAGCGACAAGCTCCCCGCCATGACCGCCTGCCTCTGGACAATGTAGGTGACCGCCTGGGTGTTAAGCGGATGGACCAGCCAGAGCAAAGCCACCAGCGCGGATGCCCATTCGGCCGCCTTCGCGTCCTTCCATTGCCTGACAAGGTTTATCCGCAAAAGCCCCCACAGGCAAAAGCCGGAAATTGCATGGAACAAAAAATTCACCACGTGGTAGCCGTAAGGGTCGACCAGGTTGACGTAATAATTGAGCGCAAAGGTCAAATTGGACAACGGCCGGTTCTGCTTGAAGTCCTGGAAAGCCGCTGAAGCAAGCGAAGCCGGGGACAGGCTGCTGATCCTAAGGTATGGATTGTCCACGATGTTGGTTATGTCGTCAAATTGGAATGGGACTTGAAAACTGGGCCAGTAAGCGATTATTCCCGAAACCAGCAGCAGGCACCCATACGCCGAAAAGATCCATCTGCGCCCGGGCGTCTGAGGCGTTCCCCCGGCGGGTCGAGCTTTCGCCGGCGTTGTCCGCTTGCGTTTTTTCCCCGAACCCATGTCAGGGCAGCCTTGCGGTCATCCCGAGGACGAAGGTCTGGAGCGGCTCAAGCTCGTCATCCTGGTCCTTGCCCGGGAGGTTCCGCGCGGCGAAGTCCTGCCGTTGAAATGCCGCGCCGAACTCAAGCGAATCGTTGACCCGGTAAACCAGCGCGCCGAGGTTCAGGTTTTCCTGGTCATCGTCAAACTCGGCGCTGGGCTCAAAGAAGTCGTAGCGATAGACCAGGAACACCCGGTCAACCGGCTGGATGCTTGCGGTGGCCGACCAGCCGTAAAAGTCGATGGTCTTGCCCGTTGCAAAGCTGCGTCCCACGAACAGGCTGAAATCCTTAAACCCTTCCGGGAAATTGCCCAGATAATAAACCTCCCCGGCCGGAATCCAGCCGCTGCCCCGGAAATATTCCCCGCCGATTTTCAACCGCGACACCTGGCAGACCAGCCCGGCCTGGACCATCTCCTGCCGGTTCCGCTCTTCAGGTTTGCCCCGGAAGGTATAGTTAAAAATCCCATCGAGCAGGAATTCCCCGACCTCGGCTCCGGCCAGGAACCGGGCATCGAACCGGTTGGAATCCGGACCGCTGAGCGCGTCGTCGGCAAGATAGTCGGCCTCCACCCCGATGTGCCCCAACTCGCTCTTGTAGCCGAACCCGGCGAGCGCTCCGGCCTGGCTCCTGGGCAGGAGCCCGAGGAACTGCAAAGGCGGGAACTCGAACATTTCATAGGGCCACAAATAATTCCGGTCCCATTCGAGATAGGGCGTGAGCTGGAGCCCCATTTTGAAATCGTAGTAGAGATTCTCCGGCCGCCGGACCTGCACCCAGGCCTGGTCCACCCGGAATTCGATGCCGGCCTGCGCCTGGTCTTCGACCAGAACCGCGGCGCCCATGGCAACGTAATCGTTCAGGCGCGAGCGGTACCCGACCAGGCCCCGGCGGATTTCGAACGCGTTGAATCCCTGGTTGTCCTTGATCTCCCAGTTGTCGGGGTCGGCGAACGTGGGCGCATAGACCAGCTCATATTTCCCCGCGGGGTTGAGGAAGGTTTCCCAGTCCAGGAGCAACTCCCCGTAAACCCCGGCCCGGGCTTGAAAAAGAGCGGCCGCGGCCAGCGCCAAAAAAAACATCGCCTTCTTCAACATCATTTTCCTCCAGGAAACCGCCGCGGGAGCGGCTTTCCGCCCGTGCTTTCATACGCTTTTTCGACCGCGGCCAGGAGCGCGGGAGCGTCGTTCTCAATCCAGTAGTCGTAGTTTTTGCCGGGGTTCGCGGCCCAGAAAATTTTGAAGGTCTTGAGTCCGCGGTCCCAAAGGTTTTGGCTGATCCTCCCGGTTTCGATGGTGAAGGAAGGGATTCCGAACCAGATGTAGAAATAATCGTCGGGGTCGCCCAGGGTTGGATACCAGGCGTAGGACTGCTCGACTTTGTAGCTGTAATTTTTTTGCGCCGCGGCAAAGGCGCCACCGATCTCTTCGAACAAGGCCTTGTCCGGCGCGATTTTCTTGCTGTGGGTGTAAGGGTAGAGGAATTTTCCGGCCACGCTGTGGAGGTTGATCACCAGGAAGAATCTTCCGGACTTGACCAGTTCCGCCACGGCTTTTGTTTCCGGCTCGGAAAGCTCGGCCGGGCCCATGTAATAATTGGACTTGGGCCGGTGGCTCCCGGCCATAGGGTGGCGGCTTTTGGCGCCGGGGACCAGCGGGAAGTTCCGGTTCAAATCCACCCCGTGCGCGTTCTTGCGGCCGCCGATCTTGCCGCCTTTGCCGGAATCCGCGTAAACCCGGGCGTAGCCGTCGGGGTTGACCGAAGGGATAATGTCAATTTCAACCTGCTCAAGCAGGCTATTGAACTCGCCGTTGCCGGCCGCGAGCACCCGGGCCGTTTCCATGGCCAGAGCGGGCCCGATGAATTCCTCGGCGTGAATCCCGGCCGCGATCAGCGCCTGCGGCTTGGGCTTGTCTCCCGCGCCGAAGCGCAGGACGTAAATCGGCCGGCCTTCAACGCTTCGGCCGATCTCCTCCAGCGTGACCAGTTCCGGCCGGGACCGGGAAAGGCTGTCCGCTTCCTGGTAAACCTCTTCGATGGACAAATACGGCGCCAGCGGCTTCGTCTCCCTGCCCCGCGCATCCGCTCCGGCCGAAACCAGAATCGCCGCGAACGCGCAGAACGCGGCTCTTCTCATTTGACCTTCTCCTTGGCTTTTTTCTTCTTCTCTTTCCTGGATGGCGGCGGAGGGGGGGCCTGCTTTTCCGCCTCAGGGGGTTTCTTCAGGATGTAAGCGAGCAAACCGATGGCAAGGGCGAACATGAGGATGCTGACGAACTGGCTGGTTGAAAGGCTGCCGAACAAAACCCCGCGCTCGAGGTCTCCGCGCAAAAACTCCAAACCGAACCTGAGTAAGGCGTAAAGCATGACCAGCATGGCCAGGGCCATTCCTCTCCGGCGCGAGCGGAGCAGGAGCTGCCAGCAGATTACGGCGATCACGAGCACGCCCGCGGCTTCGTAGATGGGCGATGGGTGCACCGGTATTCCGGCCATGGGATGGGGAAGTGTTTCGCCTGGCGGATAAGTAATGGCCCAGGGCAGTTCGGAAGGCTTGCCGTAGCAGCAGCCGGCCATGAGACAGCCGATCCTTCCGATGGCGAGTCCGAGCGCGGTCGGGGCGGTTGCGGTGTCCGCCACTTGCAGATAGCTTTTCTGGTGCGACTTGGAATAGAAGTAAACGAAGATGATGTCCGCGATCAGGCCTCCGTACCAGACCAGGCCGCCGCGCAAACAGCCCACCACGTCCTTCAACTCTTCCCCGAGGTCGCGGATGCCGACCAAAAGGTAGAGCGCCTTGGCGCCCAGGATGCCCAGCACCATCATCCAGAAGAACATGTTGGAATAGAACTCGCCGTCCTGCTTGGTGACCCTGGCCAGGCGGAGCAGTAAAAAATACGCCGCGATGAATCCCAGGGCCATGAGCAGGCCGTAAGTGTAAAAGGTCAGACCGCCTATCTTAAACAAAACCGGATGCATAATGATTCCTTCCTGACCCCATCGATTATAGTCGATCTCGGCCCTCGATAGAAATCCCAACGCGAAATCGGCTCCCTCCGGCCGCAAAATCGCGGGTAAGACCTTGTAATCAGGATTCGTGATTCAGGATCACTACTGTCCGGGGAAAAATTTTCCACTCACTGCCGGATTCGATAGCCCGGCGCTTATGGTCGTCAACTAAATAATTTGACCGGTAGGCCAGTTTTTCGATAGCCCGGCGCTTCAGCGCCGGGGAACCGGGCCACCCCCCTCCTGCTTAGGCCCGCGCGGGGCGCGGACCGAAGCAAAGGGGTTAGGCGGGTCGCTTCCCGGCCATAAATGGCCGGGCTATCGAAAAGCAATTTCAATCTCAGTCCAAGCCATAAATGGCCGGGCTATCGAAAAGCAATTTCAATCTCAGTCCAAGCCATAAATGGCCGGGCTATCGAAAAGGAATTTCAATCTCAGTCCAAGCCGTAAATGGCCGGGCTATCGAAAAGCAATTTCAAGCGCAGGTTAAGACGCGTGGATCATTGTCCAGTTGATGGGGTATGGCAATTGCAACTTGTCCCGGAGCCGTCAATAGGCCTGCGGCGAGCGTCCGTGGAAAATTTCGCAATTTTTCCCCGGACAGTCGTGATTCAGGATCCGGAAAGAGACCGGAGTTTCCCGGGACAGCCTTGAAGCAAATTCACTTTGCCGCGCAAATGGCCTAAAATCAGGTCATGGTTTGCCGGGAAAAAAATCACGGCCGGCGACGGGCGCTCCGGGTGGCGGCCGGCCTTGTCCTCTGCCTGTCGGCCCTGCTCATATACCTGCCCGGTTTCAAAGTCCCTTTTATCTATGATGACCGGTTAAGCATTGTCGAGAATGATTATATCCACATCGCCGACTTGCGGCCGGGCACGCTCAAGCGCGCGGCGTTCCAGGATTTCCTGCATAACCGGCCTTTGACCAACTTGAGCTTCGCGCTGAACTACTACTTCAACGGTCTGAACCCGCTCGGCTATCACGCGGTCAATTTCATATTGCTGGTCCTTACCGCGCTCGGCATCTGGCTTTGGCTGGAAAAGCTTCTGGCCTCCGCCCGGTCCGGGGCTTGGCGCACGGGCCTGGCGGCATGGCTGTCAGCGCTGGTCTGGGTGGCTCACCCTGTGAACGTCCAGGCGGTCACTTACATTTCCCAGCGGCACACCTCGTGCGCCGGCGCCTTTGCGATCTGGAGCATGTATTTTTATCACCTGGGGATGGAGCGGAAAAAAGGCGGCCGGCGGCTGTTCGTTCTGGCCGGTCTTTTCTGCCTCTTCGGTCTTTTGTGCAAGGAAACGGTTTTTATTTTGCCCGCGATCCTCTTCGGCTACAAGCTCTATTTCTTTGATGAGTTCCGACCCGGCCGGCTCAAGCGAAACTGGATATGGATCGCCGGGCTCGCCGTATTCTACGGCCTTTTGGCAGCCGTGGCTTTGAGGCCCTCCATGATCGCCCTGATGCAGCACGAATTCCACAATTACCAGTTCACCGCGACCCAAAGGCTTTTAAGCGAGCCGAGAATACTGTTGTGGTATCTCGCGATCGTCATCTTTCCGGCGCCGCAGTTGCTGACGGTCGAGCACGACTTCGCGATTTCCACGTCCTGGTTTCATCCCTCGGCCACCTGGATCAGTTTTGTGATCCTTATGGCGCTCTCGCTTGCCGCGGTTTTTGAGGCCCGTCGGAGGAAATTTTTTTCTTGGGCGGTGGCCTGGTACCTGGGGCAGCTTTTGGTCGAGCTTATGCCTGTTCCCATAGACCTCGCGTTTGACCACCGCCTTTACCTGGCCTCGCTCAGCATAATCGTCCCCGCGGTATCCTGGCCGGTGCTCCGGCTCAAGAAGCCCGGGATCGCGATCGGGTGGGTCGTTGTGACCGCCCTGTTCTTCGCCGGTTTCAGCCGGGACCGGAACCTTGTCTGGGGCAGCGCCGAGAGCCTCTGGAAAGACGCCGTAATCAAGGCGCCGGCCTCATACCGTTCCTGGTATAACTACTGCACGGCCCTTGGCGAAAGCGGGAACTGCCGCTCGGCGATCCTGGCCTGCCAGAAAGCCATTGCATTCATCCCGGCTTACTACCGGCCTCACCATAACCTCGGCACCTGCTATTTTCGCACCGGTCAATTTGAGCTTGCGGAGAAGGAATTGCTCAAGTCGACCGAGCTCTGCATGGGGGAGTGCATGTCTCCTTACATGAATCTTGCGCTCTTTTACGGCTCGCAAAAAGAGTACGACCGCGCAACCCGATGGTACCTTGCTGCGATCGGGGCCGAGCCCCGCAATGCCAAGGCGCACTATTTCCTGGCCGCGAACTATCGCCTGCTGAAGCGGGAAAAGGAATCCCTGGAGCAATTGAGGAAAGCCCTCAATCTTGACCCGGAACTGATCAGCGCGAGAACGGAATTGGCCAATGCCCTGGTTGCTGGAGGAGAATGCGGGGAGGCGTTGAAATTGGTCCGGGCCGCGCCGGCGCAGGACCCGGCGTTTGCCGAAATCGTCCGCTCTTGCCAAAAGCGCTGACCCCTCCACCGCGCCCGTTGCTCAGCCGGGGCTCAGCGTGCGCCGCAGGGACGCCTCGCAGCCCGGCGACAACTGCACACCCGGTTATTACTTCACTTCCGTGACTTCTTCCTGCTGCACCCGGGAGTAGCCGCAGGCGAGCTTGGGATTGGCGATTATCTTAAGGGAGTCCTGCAGGTCTATTTTGTCGATGGCGGTGTCCGTTTTCATGCTCTGGGTTTTCGAGAGCCATTTTTTGCCGGTTTCGATATCCTGCCGGTTTCCCCGGCGGTTGCCCCTGCAGACAAGCACCACTCCCATTTCCTTGGTGAGGTCTATGCGGTCGGGCTGGATCTTGACCGCGTTTCCGCAGTGCTTGACCGCGCGGTCCAGGTCTCCGCGGGTTTTGAAGATCAGCTTCATGATGCTTGACTCTGGGGCCTTGCGGTAGTACTGGCAGAGCGCGAAATTGGCGTTGGCCTCGGTGTTGTCATTGGGGGTGGCATAGGTCGGGTGCATGGCCAGAGTCTTCTGGTAAAGGTCTTCCACCTGCTTGAACTTGCCCAGGTTCCGCGCCAGGCCTTCCACCAAAACCTGGCTGCTGATGCCGGTGGAAAGATAAAAGTAGTTCTCCGCCACCTCCGGGTTCTTGTCGATCCCCTTCTGGCTCCACTCCTTGCATTTGCCGTAATACGCGAGCTTCCTGGCCTGGGTGGCCTTGGACTGCGGGATTTGCTCGCCCAAATTATAGTAGTTGCGCGCGATCATCCAATAGACCATTTTATTTTGGGGGTCGGCCTTGAGCGCCTCAAATAGAATCTTGTTCGATTCCTCATACGCGCCGGTGTCCTCCACGTCGTCCGCCTTGGTGACCAGGTCGTTGATTTCCCGGGGAGTGAGCGCCAGGAGCGCGATTGCGAAAAACGCCGCGGCGAAACTCCCGATTTTCCTTGCCATGATTCCCTCCTCTTTCATTCTTCCAGGATTTTTTGGACCCGCTCTATCGATTTGGCCTTGCCGGTCTCGGAGTCGATCTCAATGACCACGGCGTTAACCTGGGCCGGGCCGGAGGCCACTTCAAACCGGTGGGGCACGCCGGTGAGGAACCGCTCCACCGCCTGCTCCGGATCAACCCCGATCACGGAGTTGAGCGGGCCGCACATGCCGACGTCGGTTATGTAAGCGGCGCCTTGAGGCAGGACTCTCTCGTCCGCGGTCTGGACGTGGGTGTGGGTCCCGATCACCGCGGCCACTTTTCCGTCCAAGAACCAGCCGATGGCCATTTTTTCCGAGGTGGCCTCGGCGTGGATGTCCACGAACACGGCCTTGACCTCTTCCGGCAACTCCTTGAGCATCTTCTCCACCTTGGCGAAGGGGTCTTCGGCCGGGGCCATGAAAATCCGGCCGGTAAGGTTGATGATGGCGAGCGGCCCGCTCTTGGTCTGCATGATGATCTGGCCCTTGCCCGGGGCGCGCTCGGAAAAATTGGCCGGCCGGACCAGGCGCTCGAACTCGCTGATCGCCTTGACCGTTTCCTTTTTGTCCCAGATGTGGTTGCCGGAGGTCATGAAGTCGATGCCCAGCTCCTTGAGCTGCTCGTAGATTTCTTTGGTGATCCCGAACCCGCCCGCGGCGTTTTCAACGTTGGCGCCGACCAGGTCGACCCGGCAGCGCTCGCACAGTTCCGGCAAGACGCGGGAAACCGCCTTCCTGCCTGGCCTGCCCTCGATGTCGCCGAAAAATAGTAATCTCAAATCCGCCTCCCCGCCCAATTCCATGGGGTCAGTCCTTTCCGCCGGGGTTAAACTGCGATGATAAGGCCTGACCTCTCCCATAGAGAACGCAAAAAATGCCTGACCAGCTCATAAGTTGACAGCTTTATATCGAGTTTCATAATTCAGCATTCATAATTCATAATTATTCGCGTTTCGCGTTGTTCGGCCCTGGCGCTATTTCGCCACCGCCACCGCCCTGGTCTCCCGGATCACCACCACTTTGATCTGTCCGGGATAGCTGAGGTCGGTCTCAACCTTTTTGGCGATCTCTCGCACCAGCACCGTAGCCTGCTCGTCCGAGACCTTGTCCGCCTCCACCATGATCCTGAGTTCCCTCCCGGCCTGGATCGCGTAAGTCTTGCCCACGCCCGCGAAGCTGGTGGCGATCTTTTCCAGGTCCGCCAGCCGCTTGACGTAGGACTCGAGCATCTCCCTCCTGGCGCCCGGCCGCGCTCCGGAGAGAGCGTCCGCGGCCTGGATCAGGTTGGCGAGCACGGTCGGCGGGTCGTCGTCGTGGTGGGCCGCCACCGCGGTGATGATCTGGGGCAACTCCCCGTATTTTTTGCAGAGCTCTCCGCCCACGGTGGCGTGCGCGCCTTCGAATTCCTGGTCCACGGCCTTGCCGATGTCATGGAGCATCCCGGCCCTGCGCGCGCGCTTGACGTTCTGGTTGAGCTCTCCGGCCATTACACCCGCGAGAAAAGCCACTTCCATGGAGTGCTGGTACTGGTTCTGGCCGTAGCTGGTCCGGTATTTGAGCCTTCCCACCAGCTTGACCAGTTCCGGGTTTATGCCGTGGGCGCCCACGTCAAACACCGCTTTCTGGCCGGCGTCGCGGATGGCGTCGTCAACTTCCTTCTCCGCCTTCTTCACCATCTCCTCGATGCGCGCGGGGTGGATCCTGCCGTCCGCGATCAGGTGCTCGAGCGTGATCCTGGCCACCTCCCGCCGCACCGGGTTGAAGCTGGAAATGACCACCGCCTCGGGCGTGTCGTCCACGATCAGGTCCACCCCGGTCGCGGCCTCCATGGCCCGGATGTTCCTGCCCTCCCGGCCGATGATCCGGCCCTTCATCTCGTCGTTGGGAAGCGGTATGACCGAGACCGTGCATTCCGCGACGTAATCCCCGGCGTAACGGTCAATGGCCTGGGACAAAATCCGCTTGGCGTTCTTCTCCGCCTCCTGCTTCGCCTCGTCCTCAATCTGCTTGATCCGGATCGCAGCATCGTGTTTGGCTTCCTCGGCCATGGCGTCCATCAGGATCTTCTTGGCGTCCTGCGCGGTCATGCCCGAGACCTGCTCCAGTCGCCGGGTAACCTCCAGGTGCCGGTCCTTCAATTCCTTTTCCATCTGCTGCGCGCGCTCTTCCTGCTGCGCCAACTTGCTGCTGCGCCGGTTGAGATCGAGCTCCTTCGAGTCCATCAACTCCACCTTTTTGTCCAGCGTTTCCTCCCGGTGGCGCAGCCGTTCCTGCAGTTGCTGCAACTCGACGCGGACGCCCTTGGTTTCCTTTTCGAACTCCGCCCGGGCCTGGTAGAGAAAATCCTTGGCCGCGATTTCGGCCTCCCGGACCTTGGACTGCGATTGCTTCTCCGCGTTTTCCAGCAGCGCCTTGGTTTTCGCCTCGATTCGGCGCTTCCACGACCGGAAGATGAAGAAGACCAGCAGATAGCAAGCCCCCAAGCCGGCTAAAAAGCCGGCGGCCGTCCCGATAATCATTTTCAAGTCCATGTGCTTCTCCCTTCTTTATTAGCTAAGCCCCTGTGCGCAAAGGCCTCAGGGACAAATCTTCACAAAGCCCCGCTCGGTCACCAGCCGCTTCACGTGCTGGTCGTGCTCGTCGTGGGGCAGGTCGTCGAGAACCTGGAACGCATAAGCGAACCCGACGCTCAAGGTTTCCGGCCCCAGCGTTTTCAACAGCCGGTCGTAGAAGCCTCCGCCGTACCCGATGCGGAACCCGTCCTTGCTGAAAGCCACTCCCGGCACCACCACCAGGTCAAGGCCGTGCGCGGGAATTTCTTCCCGGCCCAAAGCCGGCTCCAGGATACCCCACTGGTTCGGCGTCATCTCCGACCAGCGGTCCTCCCTCAAGAAGACCATCTCTCCCGCGCCGACCACGCGCGGAAAACACATGACCTTGTTTTCGCTCAGACCAGAGTCAAACACCAGCCGGGTGTCCACCTCCTGGTTGAACGCGGCGTAAAGCCCGATCCGCCTGGCCCGCTGGTAACAGAGCGAGCCCAGGAAATGGCGTTCAACCCATTCGCTCAACTTGAGCGCGGCCTGCGCCTCCATTGCCAGCCGCTGCTTGATCAGCTTTTTCCGCAACTGGACTTTTCCGTTTTCCGCGGCCAGGGCTTTTTCCCCTTACGGGGACTTGTGGAAGGAATCAGGACTTAAGTCAATCGGGATCGCGCAAGGACCAAAGGATCGACCGACCCTGGTCCGTCATGGCCCAGGGTTTGGGACCGGGCCGGCCCGCGCAGGCCGCTGTTCTTGCCCGGGATTTGCTTTGCCTTTCCATTTCAGATATCCGCTTAAACCCCCGATTTAATTTCTTTTTCAAGCTAACCTTATTAGTCCTGTTTCGTCCCCACAAATCCATGTTTACGATTTTCTCATATTTCCAGCAACTTTTCAAGCCGGGAGAATTTTTCCGCGAATTTTTCCAGCCGCTGGGCGAGTTGGGAGGGACCGGCTTCTTTTTTGAGGTTACAGATTTCTTCGGCGAAGTTCACGGCCAGGGCCAGGGCCTTGCCCAGGTCCAGACCCCGGGGCTCGGCGCCGAACAACTCTTTCATGCGCTGGTCGACCAGGGCCGCCACCGCCCGGATTTCCTCCATGCTCGAGCCCCGCAGAGTATATTTCTTGCCATAAACTTCCACTTCCAGTTCCGCCATCAGGACTTGACCTCCTCTTCCAGCTCCCGCACCAAAGCCGCCACCCGGTCCGCAGCCTCTTGCTTCAATTTCTTCTCCCGCGCCAACTTTTCCTCCAGCTTCCGAACCCGGGCCTCCAGCTCCAGGACCTTCGCCTCGCCCGAATTCTCACGCTCCTGCCGGGTTTCTTTGCCCTTGCCCGCAGACCTCGACTTCTCAAGCTCCTGCTTGAGCGCTTGCTCGCGGTTAAGCAACTCGGCTCGAGCTTTTTCCGCTTCTACTCGCAGCGCCTTTTCCCCGGCCAGCGCCTCGGTCGCAGTTTTCAGTTTTTGTTCAAGCTCCTCCCGGCCGCTTTTCAAAGCCAGGAGCCGGGGCGCTTTTTTCAGCAACTCTTCCAGCCGGCTCTCCAGTTCCTCCATTCTCCTGACCGCTCTTTCGTCCATCAGCAACATTCTACCTTCATTTCAAAACCGGCGTCAAGAAAAGAACGAATCGGGACCAAAGTCCCTTCCCCAATTCAATACAAGCTGCACTCGCGGTCGCATTCAATGAATTCGAGCTGGAGGGTTGTGTGGGAGATTGCGAATTTACTCCTGAGCATGTCTTCCACCGCCTGGCGGCACTGCTCCCAGTGCTCGGGTTCGCAGCATTCCTTGCACAAGACCAGGTGTCCGGTGAGGACGTGGATTCCGGAGGATATGGTCCAGATGTGGAGGTCGTGCACTTTGGCCACGGCCTGCATGGCTTCAATGGCGTTTTTGACTTCGAGGAAATCGATCTCTTCGGGCACGGTTTCGAGCAGGATGTTCGTGGTCTGCTTGAACAGTCCCCAGCTGCCGTAGACGATCAGTCCGCAAATAGCCACGCTCATGATCGGGTCAATCGGATACCAGCCGGTTGCCCAGACCACGGCGCCGGAGACGATGGCGGCCACCGAACCCAGCGCGTCCGCCACCATGTGGATGAATGCCGCATGGATGTTCACGTTTTCCCTGCGGCGCTTGCGCAAGACCATTGCGCTGCCCAGGTTGGCGAGAAGCCCGGCCGCGGCCACAAACAGCACCAGCGGTCCGGTCACCGGCTGCGGCTGACTGATGCGGGCCGCGGCTTCGCGGACGATGAGTCCCGCGATAAGGAAAAGGCTGGCGGCGTTGACCATTGCTCCGAGCACTTCGGCCCTGAGGAACCCGAAGGTGCGTCTTTGGGTCGGCGGTCGGGCCGCGAGATACGACACGAACAGGGCGAGTCCGAGCGCGGCCACGTCGGTGAGCATGTGCCCGGCGTCGGCCAGGAGCGCGAGGGAATGGGCGAGGAATCCGCCTATCGCCTCGATGACGAGAAAGGCCAGGTTGATGCCGAGCACCAGCCAGAGCTTGCGGCGGGAAATCTCTTTGAACTCATGATCGTGACGCGCTTCAGCCATGGTATGTTTCTATTCTAATTCTCCCTGAATTTTTTGCGCGAAAATATGAGAGAGGGCGGGCGCAAACCGCGGCCGTCATGCAATCGAAAAATTCTTCTTGATGCCGTATTTGAGCATCCGGTATCTAACCTGGCGGAGGGTTATGCCCAGGATTTTGGCGGCCTGGGTCTGGACGCCGTCAGCCTGCTTCAAGGCTCGGAGCACGGCTTCTTTCTCCAGGTCCGCGAGCGGCTGCTGCCCGGCCAGCCCCTGCTCCATGGCGGCGGCGCGCTCCGGAGTTCCGGGCCGCCGGAAAGACACCATTGCCGGCACGGCCACTTTTTCGGTGGACATGATGACCAGCCTTTCGATCAGGTTCTCCAGTTCGCGGACGTTTCCCGGCCAGTCGTGGTTCTGGAATTCCGCGGCCAGTTCCGGGCTGATGATCAGCTCCTTCTGGTTTTCCTTGTTGAACTTCTCCAGGAAATGGTCGGTGAGGTAGGGGATGTCCTGCTTGCGGCTCCGAAGCGGCGGGATGAAGATGGGCACCACGTTCAGCCGGTAATAAAGGTCTTCGCGGAACCTGCCCTCGGCCATGACCTTTTCCAGGTCCCGGTTGGTGGCCGCGATCACCCGGATGCTGATGGCCCTGGGCTTGTTGGACCCGATCGGCTCGATCACCCGCTCCTGCAGCACCCGCAAGAGCTTGGCCTGGAGCGCCGGACTCAGCTCCGCGATCTCGTCCAGGAAGATGGTCCCGCGGTCCGCGATTTCAAACTTGCCCTTCTTGTCCGCGATCGCGCCGGTGAACGACCCGCGCGTGTGCCCGAACAGCTCGCTCTCAAGCAGAGTCTCCGGGATGGTCGCGCAGTCAACCTTGATGAACGGCTTTTCCTTCAAGGGACTGTTGAAATGGATGGCCTTGGCCACCAGCTCCTTGCCCGTGCCGCTCTCGCCCCGCACCAGCACCGTGGCCTTGCTCCGCGACACCATCTCGATCCGCTGCAGCACTTCCTGCATCGGCTCGCTCTGGCCGATGATGTTCTCAAAGCTGTACTTGCGCGACAGTTGCGAGCGGAGGTATATGTTCCTGTCCTCCAGCTCCCGCCTCACTTTGTCCGCCATCATGTGGATGCGCACGGCCTGGGCCAGCGAGCTGGAAACGATCTCGAGCAGTTGCAGGTCCCGGTTAAACTGTTCCTCGGACTCAAACTCCTTGTCCACGCTCAAGACCCCGATCACCCGGCCCTCCAGCTTGATCGGCGCGGCCATGAAGGACAAGGCGCGCGTGACCTTGAGTCCCACCCTGGCGCCGGTGCGGTCCAGAAACCTCGGCTCCTTGGAGATGTCCGGCACGCCCTGGATCCTGCCGCTGCGCACCGCCTCCCCGGTGATGCCTTCGCCCAGCCGGTAGCGGCCCCGCTTGATCTGTTCCTCGGTAAGACCGTCCGCGATCTTGATCTCGAGCTCGCCGCTCTCGCTGTCCAGCAGCACCAGGGTTGCCCGCTCCATCTTGAGTTCCTTCTTGAGCGCGGCCACCACCTGGTCAAAGGCTTTCCGAAGGTCCAGGGTCTGGCTGAAGATGTGGTTGATCCGGTTGATCAGGTCCAGCTCCCCGATTCTCTGGTCCAGTTCCTTGAACACCTGCGCGTTCCGGATCGCCTCCGTGGCCAGGCTGGACATGGTCTCCAGAATCTGCAGGTCCTCCCGGCCGAACGCCGACTTGTAGTTGGAGTCAACGCTGATCACCCCGATGGCCTTGCCCTGGTCAAAAATGGGCGCGCAAAGGATGCTCTTCACCTTCTTGCGGTACGGGAGGTAATGCGGCTCGTTTTCAACGTCGGCGACCAAAAGGGAGCGGCCGGTCTTGGCAACCCAGCCGGCAATGCCCTGGCCCAGCTTCAGCCGGAAGTCCTTGGCAATCTCGTCAAGCCCGCGCTGCTTGACCAGCCGGAGCTCCTTGCGGGAATGGTCCAGCATCATCACCGAAGCCGCGCCCGCGTTCGCAAAATGCAGGCAGGTCGCCAGCATCTGCTCGAATACCCGGTCCAGGTCATGCGCCGAGCCGATCATCTGCGAAATTTCCTTGATCAGCCGCAGGCCCTCAATGTACTTGTCTTTCTTGTCCGTGGTCAATTCTGACATTTTTGTCAATAATTATTATAATTGAAAATCGGATGGATTGCATGCAATCAGGGCATCGTCGTTAAGGCCTGACCCCATGACTGCAATGACAAGGCCAGACCCCACTCCCAATAGTTCTCTCAACGGCCGGCGGACTCGCCGCGGGCGGACGCGGCCTGGATTTTTTCCCACGCCCTCAGAAAATTTTCGCCCAGGATTTTGCGGATTTCCTGCTCGGTGTACCCGCGCCGGGCGAGTTCCGCGGTAAGGCCGGGCAGCCGGGAGGCGTCCCCCAATTCCCGGGGCACAATGACGTTTCCGTCCCAATCCGACCCGAGCGCGACCACGTCAATGTCCGCGATTTTCTTGAGGTAGTCGATATGGTCCGCGACCAGTCCCACGTCGCAGGTTTTCTTTCCCGAGGGGTCAAGGTATTTGCAGTAGTAGATCACACCGATGACTCCCTTGCGCGAGGCCACGGCCCTGACTTGCTCGTCAGTGAGGTTCCGGGGATGATCGGCCAGCCCCTTGGCCTCGGCGTGGGTTACGATCACCGGGCAATTCACGGTCTCAAAGGCCGCCCAAAAGGTTTCCTCGGAAACGCGCGGGAGGTCGATGATCATCCCCGGCTTTTCCATCTCTTCCACGACCTGTTTGCCGAATTCATTCAAGCCCGAGAAATCAGGGCTGCCCTTGTCGCCCGCGGACTCGGCCCAGTCCAGGGTCTTGGAATGGGTGATGGTCATATACCTCACTCCCCGGTCGTAAAACTCGCGCAGGTTTTCAATCCGGTTATTGATCCCCTGCCCGCCCTCCAGCCCGACCAGCACCGCGATCCGGCCCGAGGCTATGATCTCTCGCGCGTCCTTTGGCGAACGCGCCAGCGCAACCGAGTCCGTGTTCTTGGCAAGCATCTTCTCGATGGCCTTGAGGCTCCGGCGGGTGAAAGACTCGGCGCCCGGAGTCCGGTTGCTCTTCGGCGCCGGGCAGATGGACATGTTGAACAAGTCCACCCCGCCCTCTTTCGCGCGCGGGAGGTCTATGTCCGAGAACAGCGGCGCGACCCCGGCCGGGCCCCAGTCAACCGCGCGGTGCCGCTTGCTCATGTCATAGCCCATGTAAGTAATCATGAACTGGGTGTCCGCGTGAAGGTCGCAAACGATCGCGTCCCGATGCAGTCGCAGAATATTCTCCGGAACCTCTTGACCGCTCGCCGGGAAAGCGGCCAGGATCAGAAACACCGTCACCAGGCGTGTTTTTGTCATTAGATTCCTCGTTCCTTCCCTCCCATCCAAGTCATCGCTCCCCAAATAATCCCACGGGACAACTTGTTACGCAACAATATGGAAAAATCGCTTTCTTGCAAATTGAGTCCGGGCGGTTATAATAATTGGGTCGCGGCGTGGGGGATTAGCTCAGTTGGGAGAGCGCAGCACTCGCATTGCTGAGGCCGAGGGTTCGACTCCCTTATCCTCCACCATAAAATTTTTTATTTTTTGATCACTTGCCAACCCGACCACTTTTGGTGGCACGCTGGTAGCACAGTTTGACTCCCCTTCCATCCCCGCGCAGGCTATCTCGCCCACCGCCTCGGTCAGATTTGCCGGATTTTCCCGGCGGGATTTTGCGTATCGGTTCACGGTCAAATCAGGTGTCGAATGACGCATCAAGGTCATGGCAGTTTCATACCTATATAACAAATCAATGGCAATCGTGCGGGAACAGAGATGTAATGTCGCCATCAAATAAGCTCGGGCTTGCGCCGGGCGAAAAAGGAGGCAGCAGGCATGCAAATCGGGAAGCAAATCCGGATGGAGCGGATAATGAACCGCAACACCCAAAAAACCGTGATCGTTCCCATGGATCACGGCGTCACCGCAGGCCCGATCAAGGGCTTGATCAATATGGCCGAGACCATTGACCGTGTTGCGCAGGGAGGCGCCAACGCGGTTGTGGTCCATAACGGCCTGGTGGGACAGGGACACCGCCACTAACAGGGTGTTGAAAAAGTCGAGGGGTCTGGCCTCAGCATCGAAGTTCGGACTTCCGCGAAGAGGCCTGACCCCACAAAATCAGACGGTTATCGGGGCAGAGGGCAAAATGCATTGCGCAAAAATCGGGCGGGCATGCATTTTTCAACGCCCTGCTAATGGGCAAAGACTCGGTTCCCGTTGTATTCAATCCGGGTAATGAACCTTATCTCGGTCGCAGCCTCCTAATCCATTTTGACAACATTATTATCTCCGCAATGGAACAAAATTCCAAGACCGCGCCCACCACCCATGGCCGTTACCTTACCGACCATCAACAGATGGCCTGTCAGGTCATTTCCCAGGCGCTTAGCATAGCATTGTCGATTCGCGAGCTCATTCGACAAGGGTATCTCTTCGGAGGCCATGTACTCCTACGGCCATTGGTGGAGCGAGCAGCCATTTTACTGTATTTACATTTCTATCCCGAGGAGATTTGCCGCTGGAATCGGGGTTGGCAACAACAAGACGCGCCGGGCCTGGCAAAAATGCTTGAGGCAATTCAATCCAAATGGCCGAGCGAGTCTCCGATCCATGGAGGGGATCTCACGGCGACAATGAACAGCTTGTTGCATGCGAAGCCTGATTCCGCCCCGTGGAATTTAATCGCTTTGGGTGAAGCAGGAGTCGGTCATGCGGTCTCGAAAATTTTAAACCGTCCTGACCTTTGCGATGATTTGTGCGCAAATGTCATTCCATGGATTGCAGTGATTCAGGGAATGATGGCGTCCTATTTTTCCAACGAAACCGACGCCAAGCCCTGATTTAGAGGAAATAGGTTCTTGTCATATTCTCTAAAGCAACTCAAGGAAATGTTCAAGATCTGTTTCCGACTGCTTAAGTATATGAGCAAGAGTGGAGCGCTTGACCGGGCTGTGCGCGGGCACGACTATCTTGAGAGTCTTGTTGCCAACATTCTTCTGGAGCCGGATATGACTCCCCCTCTGCCGAACTATAACCATCCGTCTCGGCGAAAGGCATTGACGATTTCGCGATAGGATAGGCTTGGGACCTTGCTCACAAATTCAGTTCCTTGATCTTGGCATTGGCATCGGGTTGAATCTTGTCTTCAATGTCCTCCAGGTAAAGCTCGATTGCCTCCCGTATGTTTTTCATGGCCTCTTCCTCGGTCTCGCCCTCGCTGATGCATCCGGGCAGAGACGGGACATAGACCGTGTACCCGCCCTCGTCGCTTTTTTCCAGGACAATTTTCAGTTTCATCGTTGAAATTCCTCCTGTGCATCTATTATGGCCACGCGACACATAGATTGTCAAGCCGAGGGTGGCTAGCAGGGTGTTGAAAAAGCCGGTTTTGGCACGGTCGGCCCAAAATTGTTTCCTCTCCCTCGGAGGGGAGAGGAACAAGGAGAGGGTGGTCGGAGCCTTGATTGGCGCGGGTCTGCGGCCCTTGCGACTGCGATTCCAAGAAGCGACCCTCTCCCCGACCCTCCCCCCTCCCAGGGGGAGGGAGATAATTTTTCAACAGCCTGCTAGTGTTCACAATGAACATTTGAGCCGGGTCGCGGCCGCCTGAATTTGCCTGCGGATCCCGTGCCAAATATGACAATCAATGGCAATCGTGCGGGAACAGAGATATAATGTCGCCATCAAATAAGCTCGGGCTTGCGCCGGGCGAAAAAGGAGGCAGCAGGCATGCAAATCGGGAAGCAAATCCGGATGGAGCGGATAATGAACCGCAACACCCAAAAAACCGTGATCGTTCCCATGGATCACGGCGTCACCGCGGGCCCGATCAAGGGCTTGATCAATATGGCCGAGACCATTGACCGTGTTGCGCAGGGAGGCGCCAACGCGGTTGTGGTCCATAACGGCCTGGTGGGACAGGGACACCGCCACTATGGCAGAGACATCGGCCTGATCGTCCACCTTTCCGGCTCAACCTCGGTAAGCGAAGACCCCAACGCCAAGGTTTTGGTCTGCTCGGTGGAGAAGGCGCTCCGGCTGGGCGCGGACGCGGTGAGCATCCATATCAACCTGGGCGCCAAGTCCGAGGGCCAGATGCTCAAAGATTTCGGGGCGGTTGCGCAGGACGCTTATTACTGCGGCCTGCCGCTCCTGGCCATGATCTATCCGCGCGGCAAGAATGTGACGGGTGAGAAGGACGTGGAGATGGTGAAGCTGGCGGCGCGGGTGGGCGCGGAGCTGGGCGCGGACATCGTCAAGGTTCCCTACACCGGCTCGACCGAGAGTTTTCGCGCGGTGGTGGAAGGCTGTCCGGTTCCGGTCGTGATTGCCGGCGGCTCCAAGCTCACTGACGAGGAGACGCTTGAGATGGTGGCAGGCGCGATCAAGGCCGGCGCGGCCGGTCTTTCCATGGGCAGAAACGCTTTCCAGCACGAGCACCCGGAACGGCTGGTGGCGGCTGCCTGCGCCATAGTTCATGAGGGAGCGAGCGCGGCCAAAGCCAAAAAGCTGCTTAAAGGCTAGGTGTTGAAAAATGTGAGGGGTCTGGCCTCAGCATCGCAGCCCGGGCTTCTGCGAAGAGGCCTGACCCCCTAAAATGGCCAGCCGGCTTCGGTTGAATTCTTGAAAGAGGTTTTGCGATGAGCAAAAAATTTTGGGTGGAGGTCAGGAAGTGGAACAAGAATCTGGTGACCGCGGCTCTGGAAAGCGGGGCGCATGCGGTTTGGGTGGCAAAAGGCATGAGCGGCCGGGTCAAGGAGCTGGGCATCATCACCACCATCGCCCCGGACGGAGACCTGGTCCCGGGCCGGGATGTGATTGAAGTGATGGTGAACTCGAAGCAGGACGAGGAAAAAGCACTTCGCGCTCCTTCCTCCAAGTTCGTGGTGGTGCGCACCAGGGACTGGAAGGTGATCCCGCTGGAGAACCTGGTTGCGGCAAGGTCCAACCTGGTGGCTGCGGTCTCAGGGGCCAAAGAGGCGGAACTGGCCCTGGAGATCATGGAGCGCGGGGTTGACGGCGTTCTCCTCAATACCACGGATGTCAACGAGATCAAAAAGACCGGCCGGATTATCAACGAGCACGGCGAGAAGCTGAAACTGGTAAGGGCGCGCATCAACGGCCTGAAGCAATTGGGCATGGGCGACCGGGTATGCGTGGACACGGTCACCAACATGAAGCGCGGCCAGGGCCTGCTGGTGGGCAATTCCAGTTCCGGGATGTTTCTGGTTCACGCGGAAAATGTGGAGACACCTTATTGCGCCACCCGGCCCTTCAGGGTCAACGCCGGAGGCCTGCACGCTTATGTGCGGGTGCCGAATGGAAAGACCGCATATCTTGCCGACTTGGCAGTGGGCGATCCGGTCCTGGTGATTGACAGCACGGGCAAGAGCGAGGTGGCGTATGTGGGTCGGTCCAAAATAGAAAAACGGCCCATGATCCTGGTAGAGGCAGCTGCCCTGGGACAGAAGCTGTCCCTGATCCTCCAAAACGCCGAGACCATACGCCTGACCAGGCCGGGAGGAGAGCCGGTCTCCATAGCCCGGCTGAAGAAAGGCGACCGCGTGCTTGCCTTTATCGATGAACCCGGCCGGCATTTCGGGATGAAGGTGAAAGAAACCATCACCGAAAAGTGAAGACCCGCGGCACGCATATAGCACACTTGGAGTGCAAAAAGGCGTGTTTTTCCTGTCCGGGGGGTGGTATGATTTTGTCATCGATAGGGGAGGCCTTGCACTTGTTAGTGTTTAATTGTGCGGAGTTTTGTGCTACATTTGTACGCGAGTTGAACGACTTTTGCTCGGAGGCTTGAGCGGGTTCGATTCCCTTATCCTCCACCATCATTCCCGGAGACGCTTGTCCCCGTCCAAATCTATGCCGCCGAATCAGAGCGATTTAAATTTCCACCGCGGCCACGCTTACGCTCTGCTCCGGCCGATTTGCCGGCAACTCGATGGTCAGCTCGTTGCCCGCCTGCCGGAATTTGAGTTCGGGCCTGGCCGGGTCCGAAAGCAGATACCCCCGCTTCACCCGCTCCTTCATCTTCACCGTGAGTTGCTTGGGCCAGTTGAAGAGCTGGAGGAAAACCGTATTGCCCTTGCGGGTGGAGCGCAGCCCACGGCCCCGGGCCGGGCCTGAGCCCGCGCCGTAGATCGACTCGCCGTTACGGCCAAGCCAGCTCCCGATTTCCCTGAGCCGGGTCACGCTCTCTTCGGGGATGAGGCCCTCGGCGTCGGGTCCGACGTTGAGCAGGAAATTCCCGTTCAGGCTGACGCAATCGACCAGCATACCGATGAGTTCCCCTGATGACTTCCAGTTGTGGTCATCGATTTTGTAGCCCCACGAGTCGTTGAAGGTCATGCAGGTTTCCCAGTCGCGGGGCAAGAGCTTTTTCGGGATGGTATTCTCCGGGGTGTCGTAGTCGCCCGTGCCGCTCTTGCCGACGACGCCCATCATGACTCCGAAGCGCGAGCGTTTGCCCACGCGGTTGTTGATGACGACGTCGGGCTGGAAGGAGCGGACGTAGGTCTCGAGCTCCCGGCCCAGCCCGGCGTTCCACTCCGGGATCCACTCGCCGTCAAAGAAGAGCGACCCGAATTCGCCGTAGCCGGTGAGCAGCTCCTTGAGCTGGCCCTTCATGTATTCGAGGTAGCGCGGGAAGTTCTTTTTCTGGTCGGGGTGGTGCCAGTCGAGGATGGAATGATAGATGCCGAACTTGACGCCGGCTTTGGGGCAGGCCCGGCTCAGTTCCTTGACCACGTCGCGCTTAAAAGGCGTGCGGTCCATGATGCCCCAGTCGGCGAGCTTGGAGTCGAACATGCAAAAGCCGTCGTGGTGCTTGGAGGTGAAGACCATGTAATTCATGCCCGCGTCGCGGGCGATGCCCGCCCACTGGCCGGCGTCGAACTTGACCGGGTTGAACCGGGGGGCCAGGGGCTCGTAGTCCGCGACCGGGATCCTGGCGGTGTTCATGATCCATTCGGAGGGACCGGGCACGGTCTTGTCCTTCCAGCGGCCCGCGGCAACCGCGGAGACGCCCCAGTGGATGAACATGCCGAAGCGGGCCTCGCGCCACCAGGCCATGCGCCGGTTGAAGGATTCTTCGGTTTCCGTCTCCAGCCTGCCGAAAACACCGCCCGGTAGAGCCATTGCCGAAAGCCCGACTCCGGCGGAAATGAAAAATTGACGCCGCTTCATGAATCCCTCCTTTTCCTCGATTGAGTCAATTATAGCCGAGAATAGGGGGGTGGAAAAAGGATCAGGGAAAGAGCATCCTGCAAATAGATAACTTTCAAAAAAAGCGGGGTCGGGCAAGCGCCTTGCAATGCTTGACAATCCGGCCTCATCAGGGTATTTTTTTAGTTAGTAAGGCGCGAGGAGATAAAATTGGGAAACCCTCCAAAATTGTTCTGCCCGAGCTGCGGCGAAGACGTCGAGTATTTCGTGATGGTCTCGGGCGGGGAGGAGATCGCTCACTGCAGCAACTGCGGCCTGATCCTGCAAACCTCGGAAAAGCAGCGGGCCGCGGGCGGGCCGGTTGAGGCGAAAATCCGCGCGCTGCAATACGTGATTGCCGCGGAGGACAGCCCCCTGCTTTTAAAGAGCATCGGCAACATGATCCAGGGCCAGGGGATCGCCAAGGAGGTTGAGTCGTGCAAGGACGGCGAGGAGTTCATCACCAAGGTCACGGAGCGGCTGAAGCAGCAGCAGAACGTGAGCCTGGCCATCCTGGACGTTGCCATGCCCATCCTCAACGGGATCAACGCCGCGGTGATCTTCCGGGCGATTGAAAAAGGTTTCGGCAAAAAGCGTTTCACGCCCATTTTATTTTTCACCTCTTACAAGTGCGACGACACTTTCAAAAAGGTTTTGAAATATGCGGCCCCGGCCAAATACATCAACAAAGGCACCGGCTCCAGCCCGGAGCAATTTGCCGAGCGCTTGATGACTGTGATCTCCCAACTCCTATCCGAGCAGTAAATTAAAATGGACGGGCAGAGGCTCAAATCTTTTGTCGGAGGCCTCGGCGGGCTGGTTGCCATCCGGCTCTCCCAGATCGAGGCCATTGCCAAAAACGACAAGAAAGCGCTTGCCGCTCTCCTGGGACGGGAGGCGGACCTGGCCAAGGACGACGCGGAGCGGGAGTGGCTCCGGTTCTCGGCCGGAGAACTGTTCGTCGAATGCGATGACAAGCAGGCCGCGCTCGAACAGTTCGGTCAGATTTCCAAGTGCCTGGAATGGAAGAGGCTGGGTTTCCTGGTCCTGGAGGAAAACGCCCGGGTCGAAAACGACCTTCCCCGGGTGGCCGAGCTTTACCGGGAGCGGGCCGCGATTTCCGAGCCGGAGAAAGCCCAGGCCCTGGCCCTGCTCCGGGCGAGGCTTTTGGCCTTTGCCGTGGGCGACCGGGCCGAGGCCGGCAAAGCCCTGGACGAACTGGCCGAGCAGAACCCCGAAAGCATCCCGGTGCTGCTCACCCGGGTTCAGTTCTTCCTCGAAGGGGGCGACTGGAAAAAACTCGCCGAGGTTTACAAGGCCCTGTTTGAGCTGGGGGAAAAGAGCAAGGACAAGCTGGTCTTCGCCAGTTGCGCGTTCCGGATCGCGGCCCTGATGGAAGGCCGGATCGGTTCCCCGCTCGCCGCACTCGAATGGTACGGCAAATTATTTGACCAGCCCGACGCCGCGGCCGCGCTGCCCTCGGCCATCCAGATCCTGGAGTCGCTCAAGCAGGTGAAGGAGCTGAAATCCGCGCTTGAAAAATTTTCCGCCCTGGTGCCGGATGACGAGCAGTGGCTCAAGTCCCTGCTCCTGTTCAAGCAGAGCCAGATCTGCGAAATCGAAGGCGACAAGGACTCCGAACTTAAGCTGCTCAGAAAGACCGTGGAGCTCGACCCTGGAAACCTGCTGGCGCTTTTCCGGGTGGAGGCGGTCGCGCGCTCGACCCGCGATTACCAGTTGCTGGCCTGGTGCCTGGAAAGAATCTGCCCTGCGATTTCCGACGGCGAACTGAAATACAACTACGCGCTGGAGCTGGCCCAGGTTTATCTCGAGCTGCTCAACGACCCGGACAAGGCCGGACAGGCGCTGGCCTTGGCGGAAAAAGTCCAGCCCGGCTCCCTGGCCGTGCTCCGGCTGAAGCAAGCGCTGGCCTTCAAGCGCCGCGACTGGAAAGCCCTGGCGGAGGTTCTGGCCGAGGAAATCAAACTGACCGAAGACCCCAAGGAACTGCAGTCGCTTTTGATCAAACGGGCCGAGATCATGCTTTACGGCGCCGGCGACCTTGACCAGGCCGCGGAAGGATACCGCCAGGCCCTGGAGATCGCGCCCAGCCAGTTCCCGCTCCTCCGGGGACTGGAGCAGATTTTGCTCAACGCCGGCGATTTCGAAGCCTACCTCCGCATCCTCCAGATCATGGAAAAGCTGATCACCCCCGCGGAAAACCGGATTTTTTACGCCGCCCGAAAAGCCCTGGTCGCGGAACTTTTCCTGGGTAAAGCCGAACTCGCGGTGCAGCCGCTCAGCGACCTGATCAAACTCAGGCCCGAATCAATCGCCGCCTGGACCGCAATGGCCAAAATCCTCCGGACCAAACGCGCGGCCGACAATTACGTGAAAGCCACCGAGCGCATCCTGGCGCTGACCGTGGACCTGCCCGAACACCCCTTTTTCCTCTACCAGGCCGCCTGGGACTTCGAGAACATCTTCAATCAGGCCGAGAAGGCCCAGGAACTCTGGCAAAAATTTTGCGCCTGCAAACCGGCCATGCCCGCGCTCCTCTTCGAGCAGAGGAGGACCTGTTACAAGAACCGCGACTGGGCGAGACTGGACGAAATCTTGAGCGCGATCACGCTCAAGATAAAGAATCCGAAGCTGGCGACCGCTTTCCTGCTCCGAACCGCGTTCCTCGCCGAAACTTTCCTCGGCGAACCCGGAAAGGCCCGGGCCAGCTACGAAAAGGCCCTGCAACAGGGCTCCGCCTCCCTGATCTACCCGGCGCTGATTGAGCTCGCCTATTTCCAGTCCGACTGGGAGAGCGCCTCGGCCCTGTTCAAGGATTTCGGCCAGAAACTTTCCAAACCGTTCCAGGCGGCTTGCGTCTGGCAGTCGGCGATGATGCTCTGGGACAAGAGCAAGTCCCCGGCCGAGCGGATTCTGGAGGAATTGAAGCAATCCGAGGAAACCGGCGCGGGCTGGCTTGCGAAGACCAGCCGGATGGAATTCCAGCGCCGGCAAAACGATTACCAGGGGCTGAGTGAAAGCCTGGAAGAGGCCGTCTCGCTCCTGGAGGAAAATAAGCTCCTGCCGGTTCAACTGGAATACGCCTGGCTCCTGTCCCGCCGCCTGGACCGCAGCGACCAGGCCATTGAACAGTACCTCAAAATCGTCTCCCAGAACGCCGCCTACCTGCCCGCGGTCAGAGAGCTTACCCGGATCGCGCTTCTGACCAGCCACGCGCGGCTTTTGGTGCAGGCGCTGGCGCGAGAGATACCGGCCCGGATTGACCCGGAAGTCCTGATCTTCATCTATCACTGGCTGGCCCTGACCTACGAGGAGGACCTGAAGGACAACGAGCGGGCGGTCTCTTCGCTCCGCGCCGCGGTCAAGATCAAGCCGGACTGGGTCCCGGCGCTCTCCGAGCTGCGCCGGCTCTACGGCAAGCTCAAGGCCTACAAGGAACTGGTCAACGTGATCAGCTCCGAAGCCGCGGTCACCCCCGAACTCGAGCGCAAGCTCGCCCTGTTCCGCGAGCAGGCCGCGGTTTACGAGCAGAACCTGCGCGAGCCGCTGTCCGCGGTCGCCGCGCTCAACGCCGCGGCCGCGCTCAGCCCGGAAAATCTGGAAATCATCGGGGACTTGAACCGGCTTTACCTGCAGCTGCAAAAATGGCCGGAGCTGGCCGGGACCATCGAGCAGGAAATCAAGCTCACCCGGGAACCCGGAAAAAAAGCCGAACTGCAAATCCAGATCGCGCAGCTCTATGACGAAAAGCTGGGCGACATTGAAAAATCCGTGGCCAACTACGAGTTCGCGGAAAAGGCGCTCCCCGACTACATGCCCGTGCTCCGGGCGCTGGAGCGGCTCTACCCCCGGCTCTCCAGGTTCCGCGAACTGGTCCGGGTTCTGGACAAAATCGCGGCCCTGGTCCCGGACCGGCAGGAGAAAGCGGAACTCATCAACCGGATCGGAAAGACCTACCGCGAAAAGCTCAAGGAACTGGACAGCGCCATCTCGAGCCATTTGCGGGTGCTCGAAATCGCCCCGGAAGACCAGCCCGCGCTCGAGAGCCTGGTCGAGCTCTACCGCGAAAAGCAGGACAAGCCCAACCTGGTCAAGGGCCTGCAGCGGCTGGCCGAGGTGCTGGCCCGGCCCAAGCCCGAGGCCGCCCGGGCTCTCTACATGGAAGCCGGAGTCCTCTACGAAAAGGAACTCAAGAACGACGACAACGCGATCAGTTGCTACCGCAAGGCCTCGGCCCTGGCGCCCAATGAACTGGGCCCGGTCCGCGCCGAGCGCGCCCTCTTCGAGCGCCGGCAGGACTGGAAGGAAGTCGTCCGTCTCCTGGAAAACGAGGCCCGGATCGTTCCCTCCCCGGAAGAGAAAAAAGCAACCCTCGCCAGGATCGGCAACATCTGCGAAACCAGCCTGAGCGACGCCGAGCTCGCGGCCAAATATTACCAGGCCGGCTTGAAACTGGACCCGGAATATCTCCCGGCCGTTAAACCGCTGGCCGAGATTCTGCAAAAGCGCCAGGCCTGGCAGCAGGCCGAACCGCTTTACCAGATCTGGGTCAAGGCCCTTAACCAGGAAAAACCCGAGCGCCAGGCCGAAATCCTCCACCACTTCGGGGTGGTTGAGGAAAAGCTGAACAAGACGGACAAGGCCATCGAATGTTTTAGCGCCGCGGCTCAGCGCAAGGCGCGCTATCTCGAGCCGCTGTCAAGGCTCTACGACATCTACCTCAACCGCGGCGAAAAGCAAAAAGCCGTGACTGCGGGCCGCGAATACCTGACCGCGCTTGAGCCCACCGGCGACCAGAAGCAAATGTTCGCGGTCTTGAGCCGGATGGGCACGCTGGCCAAGGAACTCGGCGACGCCGTCTCCGCCATCGAATACCTGGAGCGCGGCCTGGCCATTGACCAGAGCCATTACCCCTCGCTCCGGCTCCTGGCCGACCTCTACGTCGCCAGGAAGGACTGGACCAGGGCGCTGTCCACTTTTGACCGCCTGGTCCGCGCCGCAGGGGCTCCCGACCTGGTCAGCAGGGGGCTTCTGGAAAAAGGCGAGATTCTGGACAGGGAACTCGGCCAGCGCGAAAGCGCGATCGCCCATTTCCGCAAGGCGGTGGAAATCAAGCCCGACTACCTCCCGGGATGGCGCGCGCTCGCCTCGGTGCTCACGACCGAAAAGCGCTGGCCGGACGCCGCGGCCGCCATGCAGAAAATCATCGAGCTCGAGCCCAACCTCAAGAACAAGGTCGAGGACATCCACGGCTTGGGGATTATCTACCGGGACGGGTTCGCGGACTTGAACCGCGCCAAGGAATGCTTTGAAAAAGCGCTGGGCCTGGACAAGATGCACGTGCCTTCGATGGAAGCCATCTTGTCCATTTATTTCAGGCAGAAGCAGTGGGACAAATACATTGAGTTGAGCGCGCGCTTCATCGGCCTGATCCCCAAGGCCGAGGAAAAACGGGCCGCGCCCCTGCATTACCAGCGCGGCCAGGTGCTCAGGGATTTTCTCAATGACCGGCAGAAAGCCGTGGCCGAGTTCACCGCCGCCATCCGCCTGGACCCGGACTTGGTCCCGGCGCGGGTGGAGCTGGCCGAGTTATACGCCAAGGACACCAGCACTTATCCGCTGGCGGTCCGGGAGCACCAGGAGGTTGTCTCGCGCGAGATTTTCCGGCTGCCCAGCTTCCGGCAGATGGGGATGATCTACGAGTTGATGGGCAAGCTGGACGAGGCCTACTGCTCCTATAAAATACTCGAACTGCACAAGAACACCAACCGCGACGAGACCATGTTCATCGATGCCCACGACCCCCAGGCCGCGCGCAACTCCAACAAGACCCTGACCGACGACCTGCAATACCGGCTGCTCGCGCATCCCGACTGCCGGGGCCCGCTCTTCGAGCTCATCGCGGAACTGGGAGATTACCTGGCCGAGGTGCTGCCTCCGGGCCTGGAAAAAACCGGGGCCAACCGCTCCAACAAGGTGCCGGTCAATTCCCCGACCGCCTTCCGCAAAATGACGGACGAACTCGCGCTCAACCTCGGGGCCGGACCTTATGAATTGTACCTGGTGCCGCAGATGGGCGAGCCCAAAGTGGCCGCCACCGAGCCGCCCTCCCTGGTGGTCAACGCCGACTGGATGAACCACCTGCGCGAGGCCGAGCGAAGGTTCATCCTGGCCAAGTACATGGCCCACCTCAAGCTCCGGCATGGAGTCATCTTCAACCACCCGCTGCCCGAGGTCTTCCGCGCGGCCATGCTTTTTGTCTGGCTGGTGGTCCCGGAAGTCAAGGTTCCGGGCGTGGCCGAGGACGACCTTGAGCGCCTGGCCAAACCGATCAAACGGGCGGTGCCTCGCAAGGTCCGGGCCGCTCTTGAGGAAAAAGCCAAGAGTCTTGCCCATGAGGGCCTGCCCAAGGACCCGGCCGGATGGCTGCGCGGAGTGCGCATGACCGGCCATTTCGCGGGGATGCTGCTCACCAACGACCTTATGGAAAGCCTTTCCGCGGCGCTTAAGATGGACAGCCGGCTGAAAAACGTCAACCTCAAAGACCTGGCTGACCCGAAATCAGTGCTGGAGCAGAGTGAAGACCTGAAGGAGCTGCTGCGCTTCTGGGTGAGCGAGGCTCACTTCACGCTGCGCAAGCGCTCCGGCTTCAGCCTGCTCAGCACCTAAACTGATGCGCAAAAATCCTCTCTTGCTGCCGGCTATTATCGGGCTGGCCGCAGTCATGCTCGTGGACAGCCCGGCCGTATTCTCGAAATCCGCGGGCTTTGTCTTTGACGACCTCGCCGTGATTGTCTATAACCAGGACCTGCAATCAGGCGGCATCCTGCAAGCGCTGGCCTGGAACCCGTTCCGCTCCGCGGTGTACTTCACTTTTTGGGTCCAGCTCCAGTTGGGCGGCCTGGACGCGCAGCAATTCCGCTTCGCAAACGTCATCCTGCACTGGCTCGCCGGGGTCTTGATCATGGCGGTGGCCGGAATGATATTCCCCGGCCGCAAAAACCTGCCCTGGCTCGCCGCGTTTCTCTTCTGGCTCAACCCGGTCTTCATTGAGGCGGAAAACCAGGCCCTGGGCAGGACCGAGATCATGGTCACGGTTTTTAGTCTGGCCGCGGTCATGTTTTACCTGGACAAGCGCCGGCCGATGTTTTCGCGCGCGGGGTTCCTGGTTTCGCTGGCTTTGGCGCTGCTCTGCAAGGAGGTCGCGGCCACGATTCCGGCCGTGGTCCTGCTCTTGAGCCGCTTCCGGGGGGAAAAGCCGAAGAGGGTTGAACTGGCCGGCGGGTTCGCGCTGGTCGCGGTCTATGGGGCGCTGCGCCTGCTCTGGCCGATCCAACTGGCCAAGACCCCGGAACTGACCCCTTCCTGGTCAGGCTATTTCCTGGACCAGAACTGGATCTTCTGGTTCGCAAGCCTGAAAACGCTCATCCCTTTCCACCTCACCTTTGACTACCAGCCTCAACCCAGCCCGGCCCTCGGCGCGGCCTTCCTCGCCCTGAACCTCGGAGTCTTGGGAGTCATAACCTGGAAATCCGTCCGCGGATGGAAAACCGGATGGCTGCTGCTGACCTATCCCCTGCTCTATCTCCCGCTCGCAATAATCCCGCTCGCGGACGCCCTGCGCGAAAGCCGGCTTTACCTCACCGGCGGCTGGCTGCTCATCCTCTTTTCCGCGGCCGTCCGGCCCGCGCTGGAGCGGAAAAAAATTCTCAGCCGGCTGCTGATCGCGGCTGCCATCCTCTGCTTGATCTCGCTGGCAATTACGCGCGCCCGCCTCTGGTCTTCCGAAGACCGGCTCTGGAGGGATGCGATGCAAAAATCTCCGGGCAAGTTCCGGCCGGTCTATAACTATGCCTCGTGCTTGCGCAGAGAGTTGAAACTGGAAGAGGCCAAAAAAATCTACTTCTGGGCCAAAACCCTGGAGCCGGACAATCCCAAGGTTGACTGGGCGCTTAACCTGATTGAAGAAGCCGGCAAGCGGCCGGAGTTGATCGAACAACTCAGGCGGCAGTTGTGACCGTATTGGGGTCATCTATGAAAGGCCAAGTCAAAAGACGTTCCTCCCCTCAAGGCCTTTTTCAGGTCTTTGACTTGGAAGGGCGCTCCGTGTCGGCGACGCTCATCCCAACAGGTTCCCGGGAAAACGAGC
>Ga0315294_10000539_pt1 | contig 40810 bp, 72 predicted proteins | sample YL17G13_40_MG_FD_203626 | JGI IMG/M metagenome (GOLD analysis project Ga0315294, IMG submission 203626) | Sediment microbial communities from Yellowstone Lake, YNP, Wyoming, USA - YL17G13_40 | ecosystem: Environmental > Aquatic > Freshwater > Lake > Sediment | place: USA: Wyoming | collected... | reverse complement strand
ATCATTTAAAAACATAAAGACCGAGGATGTTCTTACCGCCATACGTTCTGGTTTGGTGGGTGAAACTGAACCAATGCGCCGTTTTGGTGTTGCACTTTCAGAGGCCACGCTACAGGCAAAAGCTATGGAAATGGGACTTGCAAAGGGAAAGGGTACGCTGGACGCAAAGGCAAAGGCACTCGCGGCTTATAATATTATAGCCGAAAAATTTGCAGCTGTAAACGCAAAAGGTGACATGATTAGAACTGCCGAATCTTGGGCAAATCAAGTAAAAAAATTTAAAGCCAATTCGGAGGATTTTGCAGCTGCAATAGGAAATAAGGTAATACCGGCATTGCAACTTTATTTAAAGGACGTAAATGCCGCAATGGGCGCTGATATGGGCGATAAAATAGGTGAAATTATAGGTAAATTTCTTTTGGTTATAAAAGCCGCGTATAGTGCGCAACAGATAATGTTTTCGGCAATTGATTATGGAATTGAAAAAATATCGGAAGGAATAAATAAGGTTGGTGTTAAATTCGGAGAGTTGGTACAAAGTGAAACAATAAGCAATTGGTTTAAGCAGGATTTAAGAAAAGCCGAAAATGCCCTATTTAAACAAGAGCAGAACATGGATTCTCATTTTAAGAAAATAGACGAAATTCAGAAAACATGGGTTGCTATAGAAAAAACAAAAACTGCAAAACAATACAAGGACACAGAGGAAGGAAACAAAAAAAGCGCTCAAACCATGACCGCGGATCAGGCAAAAATGCTTCAAGAAAAACTTTCCGCACAGGCCAGTTTTTATACATACACAAATAATCTTACGGAAGCAGCAATAAAACAAGAAGAGGCTGCTTATTCCAAACAAATACAAAATGCAAAACAATACGGAATGTCTGTCATAGAAATAGAAAAAGCACATCAAAAAAAATTAAGCGAATTAAAAAATAAACAAATAGAAGACGGATTTAAAAGGGGGCTGGATGAGTCCGGCAAACTTATGGGTATACAGCAAAATTTAATGAATGGCGTTTTTGCAGTTCAGAATCAAATGGCAAAAAATACGGAAATTAGACTGGATCAGCAAAATAAATTTATGGATAAATTTCTTGAGGCACAAAGAACATCTTTTGAGCAAAAATTTACGGAAAGATATTCACAATTAGAGCAGGAAAAACAACAGGAAGTTGATTTTATAAATGCCACAATCGCAGACGCAGACGCGAGAGCAATTGCATTACAAAATGTGGATAAAAAATATAATGATAAAAAACAAGCACTGGATAACGAACGCGGACTAAACGAAAAGAAGATGTTAGAAGAACAACAAAGAATAAGGGAAGTAAATGATGCCAGAAACATGTATTTGAAACACAAGGAAGCTGTAAGACAACGCGAAATGGCGTTTGCACAGGCCGTAATTGCAGCATTTATGGCGTCAGTACAGGCTTTTAGTTCCGCCATGTGGTTGCCATTTCCTGCAAATTTAATTGTTGGTGGTGTAGTCGCGGCCGCAACACTGGCTACTGGCCTTATGCTGGCTGGAGCAATAAGAAACCAACCAATACCTTGGCTAGAAGAGGGTGGTATTGTTCGTGGAACGGCAGAGGGAACACTTGTTAGATTAGGCGAAAAGGGTAAATCGGAAGCAGTTGTACCACTAGAAGGAGAGAGAGGACGAGAAATAATGGGATCGGGTGGGACTACTATAGTTTTTAATATTTCTAATTTATACGCAAGCGAAGAGGTTCCTAGAAATATGGCGCTAGCTATAGATAAAGCATTATATAAATTACAACAAGATAAATCAAGTTTGGCACTAAGATGAAAATTCCAAAAAAATTTAAACTCTGTGGCCAAACTATAACAATAGAATATTCCGATACAATAATAAAAGATGAACAGGCACACGGTTTAAGTTTGTTTGAGAAAAATAAAATAATTCTAGAAAGTAAAAGAAACAGAGAGAGAACCGAGCAAACATACATACACGAACTTGTGCACTTTATTTTGTATAATATAAATAATGATTTAGGGGGGGATGAAAAATTTGTTGATATATTTGCTACCATGTTGCATCATGCTATGAACAGCGGAGAAGGTGAGTTGAAATGAATATGGAATTTTTGGAATATAATCTATTTAATACCACCACAATGGCGAGTGTTACGAATGGAACTAGTACTGTATCATATCTTATAGATAGAGATTCATCAACACAATTCGCAACGTCTGGCGATAATTCAGATTTGACTACCACAACAATAAGAATTGATCTTTTGTCTGCCGTAAATATATCAAGAATTATTCTTGAAAATATTAACTTTAAAAGTTTTAAAATTTATTATAATTCCAATACTGCAAATACTTTTACGTTAACAAATAATTTGACATCAACGTCGTCTTGGGTTTCCAATTCTGAAACTAGTTTGTATCTTATTTTTGCAACGACATCCGTTTCTTTAATAACAATTAATGTAACATCAACCATGGCTGCAAATGAAGAAAAAAAATGTGGTAACTTGTGGATTTGCAATAAATATCATACTCTTACAAATAATCCTAGTGCAAAAAATTATAAACCAATTTTCGATAATAAACAATATAACCATGAGATGAGCGATGGCGGATTAAGCGTTTATAAAATTGCCAATTCGTTTCAGGCGACAATAAATTTAGATTTCGTTTCTCTCGCTGATAGAATTAAACTTAAGGGAATTTTCGACATGGTTATGCCGTTCGTTTTCGTACCTGAGCCCACGGGCACGGCTTGGTCTGGCGATATATACGAGGTAAACTGGGTCGATGATTTTGGATTTTATCAATTTTCTGATAATTACAAAGGCAATGGATATTCCGGAAGTTTGAAAATTAGGGAAACGCCCAAATGAGTATTATTTCAGAAATAAAGAAAAAAAAACATAATGTATTTAGACGTCTTTGGTTTAAGCGGAGACTCCAAACTGGGGAGTATGAATCAAGTTGGATACAAATCCCAAACCAATACATAACATCGTGGGGACAGGTTAATTTTCAAGTAGACGATATTATGCCTAATTTTTATAGCTTTTCTGGCAATACTTTTGAAGTTGTAAATAATGACGGATTTTTTTCCAATACTGACGCTCCGTCTTCTCTTTTTTTTGGATGTTTAAGTAGATATAGAACACTAGTTAAATTGGAAGCTGGATATATAGACAATAACGGTGTTGAACTTCCAACTAATTCTACTTTATATATAGGAGTTCTTGGCGAGGACATGAAGTACCAAGAAGACAATAGGGTGTCTTTTCAGACAAAACACATATCAAGTATTTTTGAAGAATTTCAGGCGGATAGAATAACGGGATTGGGTGCGACACAAACAGCAAGCGATATAATAACTAAAATAAAAGATCACGCTGACGCTGGAGCCGTTAAAATATTTCAAAAATATATAAGTTCGACAGCTTGGAATATACAGACTACAACTACAAATTATAATCTTGCGACTAGTACTAGTTTACAAAACGTATCATGTTGGGAGTTGATGCAAAAACTTGCCGGTGCTGAAAATTTTGTGGTTTATGTTGACTCTACTGGAAATTTTAATTTTATACAAAGAACAGTAAATACAACTACAGCTCAATATCATTTTTCGGGTTTGTCCGATACAGATAAAACATACGGACATAACATTATGAAAAAGATAAGCATAGACGATGGAATTAGGAAAGTATATAATAGAATTAAAATAAAAATATCGAATGAAGACACGCTTACTAGCTACTATATCAAAAATGAAACATGGCAGTGGGGGGACTCTTCTAGTAGTTTCATGTTTGGAGTTCGGGAATACAATTATGAAAATTACTGGCTAGAAACCGTTACGGCTTCTGTGATCGCCGACAATATTTACAATGAATACTCCAGACCCAAAAAGGAAGTTGAACTGGAAGTAAAATTCGTACCACAATTAAATTTGCTGGACAGGGTTTCTCTCACATATAAAACAAAAACTTTAATAGGACAGGACAAGTGGGGATATTTTAATTGGGACGAGGGGATTTGGGGTGGTGCGGTCGGATATAATATAAATCTAAACGACGTGGATTATAAAATAATAAATCTAACACACAATATTAACGAATTTAAATCAAAAACTTTGCTTAGGGAAATATAATGGCATTTACAATTTTTGCAGCACACACCATGTCGGATGCTAACGAATTGGTTGACAATTTTTATTATTGTTTTAAGAGCGATAGACTTCCGCGCGAAAATGCAAATTTGGAAACGACAACGGGTTCCTTAGATATTGGTTCGGCAACGTATAGATGGAATAATATATATTGTACAACGCTAAATGTTTCTGGAAATTTAAATACTAATTCTTTGTGGAATTTGGAAACCAGAATAGAAATAACATCTACTTCCAGTTCCATAACAATATCTGGACTAAACGGTGATACACAAAAAGAATATTATATTGATATTTTATTTAAGGATATTTCTGCGAGTACGACATTAAATCTTTTTCTTTCTGGAGACTCGTCTGCGAGTTATGGTTATCAAAAAATTTCCGTTCAAAATACTACCAGAACTTCAACGCGAGATGTATCAGAAACATACATTACTGCGTGCAATTCAACTAGAATAGCAACAACAACAGCGACTCGAAATTTTTCTAGAATACTTATATATGCGGAAACAGGATTCGAAAGGACTGCGATGATAAACGAATTAAATAGTTATGAAAACAGAACTACTGGAGCACCGTACTTAAATTGTTTTAATTTTTCTAATTATGTATGGTCAAACACGAGCTCCACTATAACAAGTTTGGTTTTTGAAAGTTCTGTTGCAAATCAAATAGGAACGGGAACAGTAATTTTACTTTGGAGTAAAAAATAAATGGCCATATATTCAATAACCGCAAACAACACCGTACCATATCCAGACGAGATAAACGACGATTTTTACCATTGTGCGCAGGGTACGGTATACCCGATGGATGGAAATTACCTTTCTTATACTACCGGTTCTGTAAATATAGGAAATTCAACCACAGTTTGGAAAACTATATACGCAAATAATATAACAAATACATCCATAAATTATACCGTTGGTCAAACTTGGAAAATTGCAGCTGAATTTATTTTTACTTCTACCACTGGACGTGTTGAAATTTCTGGACTAAACGGAGATGTCGATACTGATTATAAAATATTTGTGTATATGAATAATAATGCAAATTCCACATATTGGCTATATCCAAACGGAAACTCTTCTTATTCTACGTGTTATCAAGCCCTTTATTCCTTGGCTGGTGCTATTGGTGCATATCGTGGTAGCGGAAGCGGAATTACGATTGGTGATATAACAACAGCAAGAAATATTGCATTTACGGTTATTGATATTTACGGAAAAACTTCCGAATGCAAAACTTTTCAAACAACCAGGTCTGACACAACATATGGCGCTTTAGTAGACCTAAATAACGTTGGACAAACTTATGCTGGTAGTGCAACAACGGCAACTATAACAAGTTTTGTATTTGCTACTAGTGCGGGGAATTTTAATGCAGCGTCGTATATTTTAATTCTCAAACGAGGTAAATAATGTATACTGTTTTTTTGGAAAATACAACAGTAACAGCATCCGAAATGAACGCAAACTTTTACCACTGTGTGCAGGGAAACTGGATTCCTATGGGTGGGGTATCGCTAGGATATACATCAAATGTATATGACTTAGGATCAAATTCTTATAAGTTTAATTCCGTACATTGTCAAAACATAAATTTATCTGGAGACGTTGGGGCAATAACGTCTGTATTTAATCAGGTTTCATCGTTTTCCGTAAACTCTGTGAACACACAAACAGCTAGAATAGTATTTTCTGGACTCAATGGTGATACAAGTTATGTATATTATATTGTGGCAAGAATTATATCAAATACCAATACCGCGGGCGGAGACATTGGTATAGCCTTTAATGGTGATTCGGCGGCAAGTTATAACGTTCAAATGCAATATCACTCTACAACGGATGTTGCAACGTATACGACAGAATCCATTGCTACGTTGGCTAGGGAGTGGGCACTTGCAACAACGGGAAGTCAATCTATTTTGATTCAATCGCACATTTACACTAGACTTTCAACACAAAGAATTTTTTTATCTAGATTTTCTGGTCACTCTCAAAATAAATATGTGGATTATGCTGGCACGCTTTGCGGTAAATGGTCAAATGTTGCGGATACAATTACGTCATTTGTTTTTTTTCGAAACAATGGTAAAGATTTTGCAACTGGTACTTCAATACAAATTTTTACAAAAGGATAAAATAATGGAAACAAAAATAATTAAAGATGAACTCGGGGAGCATAAAGAAATAACACAAGATAATGGAATTAAAATTAAAATTCTAAAAAATCCATCTAAACTATATTTGGATAAAATAAAAATTAGAAACGATATTCAGGTCGAAAAAACAATAGAACACAATAAAAATATGGAAATACAAAAATTGATTGACGATCAAATAAAGCAGGATGCAATTGCAAAATTAAAATTATCTGGTAAATTAGATAAAGACGGTAATCTAATATGATTTCAATTATAATTAGTGTTTCAATTTCAATGTTGGCAACAACTATAGGGGTTGTAATCTACGCGATAAGGCAGGAAGGAAAACTTAAAATGTGTGAATTGGAAATTTGTAATTTAAAAAAAAATTTAGATGAAGATAAAATAAACTTTAAGGAAATTTTAAACAAAATTGACGATATAGGATTAAAACTCGAAAGAGTTATTACGATCATAGATATGGGAGATAAACATGCAAAAAATTAAAGAATTAATTTTTAAATTTAAAATTTATATAATAATATTTTTTTCTGGTTTGATTTTTGGAATTATAGGTTGCTGGTTTTTTCAAAAAGAAAATATAAAAATAATTAAAGAGGAAGTTGTTAAAACTGAATATAAAAAAATAGTTGAATCTACAGATATGCCGGCACTGTGGGAATGTTATAAATCAACAATAAATATACATGGAAAAATAAAAAACAATGAAATGATTGTATCAGCTGAGGATTCATGTAAGAGAACTATAAAAAAATTCAAACTAAATTCAATATCAAAAAAAAATATGATTACATTTAACTATGGGCATTTTTTTAAAACTAATTTAGTACAAAATTTTTCAATAATGTATTATAGGGAATTAGTTTTTAATATTGGATTGGGTTGTGGGCTTATATTTCAACAGGAAAACAATAACTCCGATATAGGGTGGCAAATCGGAGCCATGTATAAATTTTAATCCTATTTATTTTCACAACACATTTTTATATATTTAAAATATTCTTGTATTTGTTCGCCCGAATAATAATTTTCTTTTCCAATTATTTTATAATTTTCTATCCAATATTCTACAGCATAAATTAGACACCCAATTTGAATTTGATTACAACTTTCCACATAAATAAATTGGTGTCTACTTCCGTTTATCTGTATTATTACTCCGCTTAAATTTGCTCCGTATAAATTTGCTCTGCGTAAATCTGCTCCGCTTAAATTTGCTTCGTATAAATTTGCTTCGCTTAAATTTACTCCGCTTAAATTTACTCCGTATAAATCTGCTCCGTATAAATTTGCTCCGCGTAAATTTGCTTCGCTTAAATCTGCTCCGTATAAATTTGCTCTGCGTAAATCTGCTCCGCGTAAATCTGCTCCGTATAAATCTGCTCCGCTTAAATTTGCTCCGCTTAAATTTGCTTCGAGTAAATTTGCTTCGCTTAAATTTGCTCCGCGTAAATTTGCTTCGCTTAAATCTGATCCGCTTAAATTTGCTCCGTATAAATCTGCTCCTCGTAAATCTGATCCGCTTAAATTTGCTTCGAGTAAATTTGCTCTGCGTAAATCTGCTCCGCGTAAATCTGCTCCGCTTAAATCTGATCCGCTTAAATTTGCTCCGCTTAAATTTGCTTCGAGTAAATTTGCTTCGAGTAAATAATCGCCTTCAAAAATTATTTTACCGTATAAATTTTTAATTATCATTTCATGTCTCCTTATTTAAATTTATTACCCTGCGTAAATCTGCTCCGCGTAAATCTGCTCCGTATAAATCTGCTCCTCGTAAATCTGATCCGCTTAAATTTGCTTCGAGTAAATTTGCTTCGCTTAAATTTGCTCCGCGTAAATTTGCTTCGCTTAAATCTGCTCCGTATAAATTTGCTCCGCGTAAATCTGCTCCGCGTAAATCTGCTCCGTATAAATCTGATCCGCTTAAATTTGCTTCGAGTAAATTTGCTTCGCTTAAATTTGCTCCGTATAAATTTGCTTCGCGTAAATTTACTCCGCTTAAATTTGCTTCGTATAAATTTGCTCCTCGTAAATTTGCTCCGTATAAATCTGCTCCTCGTAAATCTGATCCGCTTAAATTTGCTTCGAGTAAATTTGCTTCGCTTAAATTTGCTCCGTATAAATCTGCTCCGCTTAAATTTGCTCCTCGTAAATTTGCTCCGTATAAATCTGCTTCGTATAAATCTGCTCCGCTTAAATCATCGCCTTCAAAAATTATTTTACCGTATAAATTTTTAATTATCATTTCATGTCTCCTTATTTAAATTTATTACCCTGCGTATGCTGCAAAATATTTCTCTATGTCAAAATCTTCTATATCATATAAAGTAAATTTTTCAGCTTCTTTTTTTTCCAAATAGATACATATGTCTCCGATTGGTATAATTATTCTTCCGTTCCTTGCTTGTTTAATATGTATTTTTGTTCCATATTTATCTTTAATTATCATTTTAATTCCTCATTACTTTTTATTTAACATATATGACTATGTCTGTCAATTCGGGGTAGCCTTGCAGGGCTATTATGAATTTTCTACAGCATGACAGATCATGCGAAAAGTACCATTATTTATATAATTAAATTCTACATAATTATATTCTACACTATCATATTTCCATCCGATGCTTTCCATATATTCTGTAGCTACAGAATAAGCAACATCATAATTTTCGCAATATACTTTTATATGTAAAGAAGTACCATGTACTTCAATATCAATATTTTCTTGTACATCTCTTTTCCATTCGTCCATTGCATCGTCTTCATTTTCATATATCTCTGTTCTATATGTCCAGATATAATCCACAAGTGCTCTTCGATTCAAATAATGCTTTTCTTCTTTATTCTCTCCCCAATTTACTCTTACATATACTTTTCCATCAACTGTAACTTCATCATCGTCATAAACACAAAAATCTGGTTGATCAAATGGTTGCCAAGATTGCACTTCATCGCAATTGTCTATAGTTGCACAAGAAACATATTCAAACATGGTGTCATAAAAGTTAATCTCATTTTTATTCATATCAATTTCTCCTTATTTTTTTATACTGGTTTGAGAAACATTCAAACGCTTTCCGCTTTCTCCAGTTGCGGTGCGATTTTCCTCTGCTCTCTCTTGATACTAATATACTCAATCTAGAAAAAAAGTCAAGCATTTTTTTATTGTGTATAAATAAATTTTAACTTGTTAGTTGAAACTAACTTAATTTTATTCTCTTCTGTATATATTATTTTTTTAAAAAATATTAAAAAAAACTTGACAATAACATATATATTTAGTACTATATATATAGGAGGATATGACGATGTTAAACATAAATATAGAAGCCGACGACATGAACTACAGTGACATACGAAATTATGATTTTTATGTTGAACATAAGATTAACTATATTCTTCATAATAGAATAAATAAAGCTAATAGAATAAATTCAGATTTTTCCAACAAGAATATAGTAGATCAAATTGAAAACGAATTTGTTATAGAATCCATGAGGGGATATTCTAATTATAAAATTGAAAATGGTATAATACAATAACAGATTATATACTGTTATTTTTTTTTAAATTTAATTAAGGAGTAAATTATGGTTATGTACGAAAATGTAAAGTATCCTCATATTTTTTATCAACAAAAAATTAAGGGAAGTATTTTGAAATATAAGCATAATGCCGTTTATTTTTCTGAAACAAAAAACGATAGTTGTATTCCAAGACCAACCGCACCTAAATAATTACATCAACCGGTCTACAATGGCCGGTTTTTTTATTTTTAAATTAAAATCTATTTGACTTTTATATGCACATAAAATATATTGTTATTAGAGGTATATATATGATAAAATTATTAAATTTAATACATTCTTTTATTTCTGGAAAAAGATGTATGGGTTGTTATTTTTATAAAAATAAATATATTTGCATAGACTGCAAATTACATTCAAAATATTTATCATTAGATTTTTTTGATTGCTGTAAAGCTGGGAGGATAAAGTGAATGATGAAAAAATATAACGTTGATGATTTGAAATGTTGTGGAAATTGTGTTAAATATAAATTCTGTATGGATGAGTATTACGGTGATTGTATTTGTAAAGATTGGAAATGGGATAAAAAAACACAATTTGAAAGACAACAATTATAATTTATAAAAATATTTTTTTAAACGGTCTATGGTAATTCACATAGACTTATTTTTATTTACAGAGGTTATATATGTGTGAAAAAAAATCTTATTATGCTATCATACCGGCAAACGTTAGATATGATAAAAGATTAAACGCTAATGCCAAATTATTATACGGTGAACTAACTGCGCTAAGTAACGAAAAGGGTTATTGTTGGGCAACAAATAAATATTTTTCAGAATTGTATGAAGTATCTATCGAGACGGTTTCTAGATGGATTTCAAGACTAAGAAAATATAATTATATAAAAATAGAAATGACTTACAATGGAAGTCAAATAATTGAAAGAAAAATATATATAGATTTTAACATTGACGAAAAGATCAATACCCCTATTGACGAAAACGTCAAGACCTCCCAACAAAAAGATCAAGAGGGTATTGACGAAAAGATCAATACCCCTATTGACGAAAACGTCAAGGATAATATTACATTATATAATAATACAGTTAATAATACATATAATATATATATAGATAAAATTAAAAAACTATTTTCAATATGGCTAAATTCCAATTTAACAAGTCACAAGTGGAATGTAGTTGAAAAACAAATATTTCAAAAAAATGGAAAAATAAAAGAAAAATATAAAGAAATGCTTGACGAAAACACAATAGATTATTATATTGATTGCATACATGATTATGGTGAAATAAAAAATAATCAAACAAGATACTGGTATAATCACAGATGGGATTTTTGGGATTTCATTATTAGGGGTTATTTGAAATTTGGAAAAGAATGTAATCCAAAAGAAAGTTTTCAAATTACAAATAATAAAGATAGAAAAAATATGCAAATAATTAGTGATACTGAAAAAGCATATTTATTATTAAAAAATACGGGTTTAAAAAAATGATAAATGATAAAGAAAATTTATTTAATATCAAAAGTTTAGAATTGGCTGCGTATTACAATCAAACTCCAATATTTGGTGATAAGGTTCACCCACGTGTTGATGGTTTTTATAAATTTTGTTTGGAAAATATAAACGAAAACAAAATTGATTTGTTTATAAAAAAAATAAAAGAAACTTGTTTGTTTTATCCAATATTAAAAGAATTATCTGATATATATAATTCAGGTGAATATAAAAATATTGAAGAAATAGAACAAACAACGTTATATTTGGAAAACATTAAATTTACAAATAACGAACAAAATGAACATGATCCAATAGTTCGTGGTGAATGTAGAAGATCAGATATAGATTTGGCTATAAGACAATTAGAATGTGCTAAAAAAAATCCATTTTTGAGGTAAGCGAATGAAAACAATGTTTTTAATTCCATGCAAAGAACACAGTACGTTAGATCACAAAAATAGATTTTTATTTCCATTTTCGGTATCCCAATTAAAAAATGCAGAAATAAATCCACACGATATTTATATATATACGGATGATGAATATATAAAAAAAATGGCCATTGATAATAATTATAAAATAATTTTTCGGTCTAGTATGTATTCAAAATCAGAAACCCAAATAAAAAAATGTCTTGAGGATATTTTTTATAAAACACCTTGGATGAATGATTATTATGACACCGTAATGATGTTATACTTAACTTTTCCGCTTAGGTCTAGTACGCACATTTTGGATATATATAAATATTTAGAAAATGAAAATTTTAAATCTTTAATTACGGTTAAAAAAATAAATGGACGCATGACTCCCGCTAGGATGTTGGATGTAAATTATAATCCAGTATGGTTTAACGAGAACATGGTAAATAGACAAGATTTTCCAATTTTTTGGGAGAGGTTCGGTTATATTATAGCTTTTAGAATAGATGAAATTAAAAATTTAAATAATCAACTTTATAATAAGGATTCTGTTTTTTATGAAATTGATAGAAATGAAAATACAGAACTGGACATTGATTCAGAGGACGATTTTGTTGAATTTATGAAAATTTTAGCGAGGTGAAAATATGTATATAATAGCAGAATGTGGTGTTAACCACGAGGGAAATATTGAAACGGCAAAACAAATGATTTATGCCGCAAAAGAAGTAGGTGCGGATGCTGTTAAGTTTACGTGTTATATTGCTGAAAATTATATAAATAAAAATTTTAAAGAACGATTCAAGTTAGCTAAAAAATTTGAATTATCAAAAGAAAATTTTATTGAATTACATGATTTAGCTAAAAAATGTAACATTGAATTTATTTTAACACCGCTTTGTTTTCAAACTTTGGAATTTGCAAGAAAATATTGTAATATTATTAAAATTGCTAGCGGTGACATTATATATTCTAATTTTCTATATGCTGCATCTCAAACAGATAGAGAAATAATAATTTCAACTGCCGCTAGTAATATACTGGAAATAAAAAATGCAGTTAGAATGTTAGAAGTGCACAGACGAAGCATAACCAATACAGTATCAATATTGCATTGCATTGCATCATACCCGACACAACAAACAGATGTTAATTTAAATTCAATTTTATATTTAAGGGAAAAATTTCCAAATAATATAATTGGATATTCTGATCACACAAATGATACGTTTGCTTGTGAATTGGCCGTATTGATGGGTGCTCAAATAATAGAAAAACATTTTACGTTAGATAGAAACGGAAAAACTTTTCACGATCATTTTATTTCTGCAAATACGGATGAATTTAAAAAAATGGTTGACAAAATAAGATTTATCCCGTATATGTTGGGTTTAAAAGAAAAAAAATGTTTTTTATGCGAAATAGAGAAAAGGGATTATTTGCGCAGGGGTATGGTTGCCATAACCGATATAGGTTGCGGAGATACGATTACAAACGAAAAAATTAAAATGGTGAGGCCCAAAATATGAAAGTATTGGTAACTGGATCAAGTGGATTTATTGGAAAAGCATTTTGTGAAAAATTAAAAGATAATTACAAGATAATAAATTATGATTTTCCTGATGATATTCTAGATGAAGAAAATTTAAAAAAATCCATAAAAAAATCTAACATTGTAGTACACATGGCCGCTATTGCGGATTTAAATGATTCAGCAAAAGATAATGATAAGAATTTTGAGGTAAATATTCGTGGAACATATAACATAGCAAAATATTGTGCCAAATACAATAAGAAATTATTATTTATTTCCACATGCTGCGTGTATGGAAATTCTTATGATAAAATCGAAAATGAAGAAAGTTATCCAAACACAAAAGAGGTTTATGCGTGCTCAAAAATGGCGGGTGAATATATAATTAAGGGTATGGTTGGGTTAAATTATATAATTGCAAGAATTGGTACTACATACGGAATAGGACAAAGAGATAATCTTTTTACTGCCATTGCATTTGAAAAAATTATTAACAACAAAACCATACACATACATGGTGATGGAAAACAAACTAGAAATTTAATTTACATAGATGATCTTGTTAATGGTTTAATCAAGTCAGTTAATTATTTGCAAAATGTTGACTGTAATGAAATAATAAATATATGTGGTGATGAAGAAATTTCTGTGTGGGATGTTATAAATATAGTAAAGGAATTAACACATTTGAATTGTAAATATGTTCATATGGGTGACAGATACGGTCAAATTAAAAGTGAAAAAATAAGTATATGTAAGGCATCTAAATTATTAAACTGGTATCCACTAATTACATTTTATGATGGAATGACTAAAATATATGAAGACTATCTGAATAAATTAAAAATAGTTGAAATTATAAAAAATGATTGACATTTTAATTATAATTTATTATATTAACCGTGAGGTTGAAGCATGAAGGAAATACCAAATTGTACATTGTGTTCTAATCTAGTTGAGGTTAGTTTTAATTTCAATATAGATGTAAATTATGATTTACGTCAATGTGGTGCGCAGGGATATAAAGAAACAAAAAAATGTTATAATTCATCAAATTGCAAAAAATTATATAAAAAAATAGAAGAAGTAGAGGAAACATGAAAACATGCGAGGAATGTAAAAGATTTTATGATGATGATTGTAAAATGGAAATAGAAGTAGAGGAAATTTTAGAGCAAATTTGGGCGGATTTTTTTGAAAACGAAATAAGAGAAACGAAAACAATGTTGATTGGTTATTCTTGGTTGGAATTTCGTTGTAAATATTGTGCATTTTTTAAATAATAAATAAAAAGAGGTTATAATATGAGTACAGGTTTTTTATATTTAATTACAAAACTAGACGATATAATTACACTTTGTTATATTTTCTATGGTATGTCTATTGCAGTAATAGTTTTACTTTTTATAATGTGGGGTTGTACTTTTTTAACATTTGAAGATAGAATTATAAATAAGGACATATATAATTTAAAAAAGAAGATGTTTAAAAAGAGTATAATTGTATTCTCTATCCGACAAATCCTTGGATTTATTGAATATTAAAATGAATGAATATATTAAAAATTTAAAGAAAGGTAAGTAAGATGAGTTTTAATTTAGAAAATTATGAAAATGTTAAATCTAGAAAAAAAAGATTTTATGTAGATTATCCAGACGGGCGCATTCTTGTTAAATTGCAAAACGAAAATATTCTTGAATACGCTTTATTTTGTTGTAATATATACAAGAATAAAGAAGATCAGGAAAAAAATTTAATTTTTGCATCCGGAAACGCTCTTGAAATAAGAGAAACAGAAAAGCTGGTGAGTCGTTCCGGAAGTGAATATGAAAGCGTTAACTATTCTAGCTGGTGTGAAAATGCAGAGGAAAGCGCAGTAGGAAGGGCTCTGGATAATGCAGGATACAATAATGGATTCTGTTCCAAAGAGGAAATTGTAAAGGCAAAAAAAGATAATAATTCTAATAATACATCACAAAAACAAAAAGAAAAATATAGGGGTAACCAAAAAATTGCCCTAGCAATGATTTCTAAAATAACGGATGATGCAAGTTTGAAAAATTTTTACGATGTTTGCAGTAGGTATGATTGGAACGAGTCGGAACTAGTTGAACAAACAGAGTTTTTGAAAAAGCAAGGACTAATATGACATATCGATATTATTGTAAATGCGGTTATGTGGTTGTGTATGAAATGGATTTATTTAATAAGCCATCTAAATATATAATTTGTCGAAAATGTGGAGCTAAAATTGAGGTAAATGAATGAATAAAAATGATTGTAAAATTTTTTATAATAATTGAGGTAAGAAATGAAACTATATAAATTAACAGAGAAAGACAACACTACAAAAAACAATATGAAATGGAAAATAGGAAATAAAAATATTGTACGAAAATGTAGCAATCCAGAACTTTGCAGTGGAGACGTAATCCATGCGTACAAAGATTTGAATTTCGGATTACTGATGAATCCGCGTCACGCTAATATAGACAATCCCAATATATACGAGTGCAAAGGCAAAGTGGTGGTTGAAGATTGGGATAAGGTTGGAGTATTTGAGTTAACACCGATAAAGAAGTTGAAAACACCGGCATGGTATAAAGATGAAGAAACTAGGAAGCGAGTATATATACGATTTGCGATATTATGTGCGGAAGCAGTACTACCGATTTGGAATGAAAAATATCCAGAAGATGCTAGACCACGTAATGCAATAGAAGCAGCAAAGAAATATTTGAAGACCGGAAAAATAGATGCTGCTTATGCTGCTGATGCTGCTTATGCTGCTGCTAATACTGCTGCTTATGCTGCTAATGCTGCTTCTGCTGCTGCTAATGCTGCTGCTAATGCTGCTAATGCTGCTTATGCTGCTTATGCTGCTTCTGCTGCTGCTGCTGCTTATGCTGCTGCTGCTGCTTATCGTTCAAATAAAGAAATAGATTTTATAAAATTAGCTAATGAAGCTATAGAAATTGATGGAAAATGAAAAAAGAAATATATTCAAAAATATTAAATGAAAAATTTTATATAGATGAAAATTACAATGCAATATTTGAAAAATGTAAATACACCAAGCGTGAAATGGAATTGATAAAAAATTCAGAAAAAGAAATAATTTGCTTGACACATAAAATTAAGTGTGAATTTAATGGTCAGGTTGGATTATTATTAAATAATAATATTTTGTGGGGTGAATTGTGACATATAAAGAAAAAATAATTAAGTTTATGCAGGAAAAGAATAAGATAATAAAAAAACATACTGGAATAATATATTTTAATGAAAAAGACAAAAATGATATTTTGAGTTGGTCTGAAAAAGATTGTAAAAACATATATTTGAAAATACTTGACCATGTAACACAAAAATATGTATTTGGTATGGGTTGGGTGGTTTGTCCATATTGCATTAAATATTTATCACCGGATAAATTTAATTGTCATAGGTGTGAATATGCAAAAAATCATGGTGAATGTTTATCGACTGATAGTGTGTGGAATAAGGTGTCAAATTGGAGATCAAAACCAGGTAAAAGAATTTACGATATAATGGATGATAAATTTTATGATAATTTAATAAAAAAAATAGAAGGTAATAAATGAATAAAATAAAATATTTAATTTATCGTTTTAAGTGGAATTATTTTCCAAAACTAAATATAATTTCAGGTTGTCCTACGCACTTAGACGTAGAATTAACCAATAATTGCAATTTAAAATGCAAAATGTGTGTACATTCAAATAAAGAAAAAAATTTCAGTATAGGCAACATGAGGTATGATCTTGCGGAGCAAATTATTATTGAAGCCGCCACAATCGGTGTTAGTTCGATAAAATTTAATTGGCGCGGTGAGCCTACTTTATATAAAAGATTACCCGACATAATCAAATTTGCAAAAAATCTTGGCATATTGGAGGTTGCCATAAATACTAATGGTTTATTGCTGGATACCGATTTTTCTAAAAATTTAATTGAATCCGGTCTTGATAAGATCATTTTTTCTGTAGATGGAATGACGAATACATCATACAAAAAAGCCCGCGGAGCAAATTTACAAAAATTATTACATAATATAAATAATTTTTACACAACACGAAATTTGGAAAAAAGTAATTGTAAAATAAAGATACAAATGGTTAAAAATTCCTATAATGAATCCGAGGTTGATTATTTTATGGAATACTGGAAAAATTACGCTGACGAAATAAGAATTACGAATTGCGCAGATAGAAGCACAAATAAGGAAATTTTATTGGACGGACGAAAAATTGTAGGTAGGAAAAATTGTTATTTCCCGTGGCAGAGACTTACAATTGCGTGGAACGGTTCGGTTTATGCGTGTTGTGCGGATTGGTTCGGAAAATATAAGGTTGGAAATATTAAAAAAAAATCTATTAAAAAAATTTGGAAAAATGAAGCCATGAATGTTATTAGAAAAAAATTATTAAATAATAATTTTGAAATTCCATCGTGTGTTGATTGTATGTCAAATGAATCTTACATTTTTGAGGTAAGTAAATGAAATTATATAAATTAACGGGGGTGGCGGAGCATCAAAAATAGGAATCCTGAAATAATGATTGATAGGAAAGGCGGTCTTTGGAGTATAGACGCAAAAATTCATAATTTTAACAGGGGTGATTAAAATGTTTAAATATAAAAAAAATGCAAAATATTTATTATTGTTACTTTGGCCAGCTATTCCAGCTTTACTATTTTATGGAATACGGATCATAAAATTATTTTTTAAATATTGTTTTATTTTAGATGGAATATTATCTGTTTATTTCGGTTTTCTTGCATATTTATGTATTTTCATATTGTTTATACTATTTATATTCTTTATAAAAATACCAATAAATGTTATAAGTGGATGCTATAATGGGGAACAAAATTAAGTATTTAAAAGAGGTAAGAAATGTATAATATAACAAGTTTTTGTTACAGAAAAGAAATAATAAAAAAAGTATCAAAAAACTGTAATTATGGTTTATTCGATTGTTTATTTAAAAACCATGCATTAGAAAAACATAATTATAATTGCAATAGTGGAATAGTCAAAAATGAATTTTTATTCATAGGTGATAGTCGTATTGCTGGAGGTGATTGGAATAGATTGGAAATTGCAAAAAAAATTAAAATTGATAAGCAAGCAATAGGTGGTACAAGAGCAAGCGAATGGAGCAAGAGAGTTTGTATACAGCACATTATAGATATAAATCCAAAACTTTTATTTATAGGTGTTGGCGGAAATGACATTGGAAGTGGTCAAAGCTATCAATCAATTATCGGTGATTTACAAAAAATTATATTTGCGGTAAAAAGATATTGCCCACAAACAGAAATATTTTTTCATTGCTGCCTTCCTGTTCTCGTACACGGAAAGGCGAAAAATGAGGAAATAAGAAAATTTAATGAACAATTATATTTTTTATGTGAACATAATAATTGTGGATATATTGGAATATTTGAAGTATTTAATTGCACACAATCGCAAATAATTAAAATAAAAAACGGAAGTGTTATTTTAAATGATTCTATTTCCGTAAGATATTTGAATATGGATGAATTACCGTGGTATACCAGATCGTACGATAGACTTCCAGTACACCTAAATAGCGCTGGGTATGAATTGTGGTATAAAGAATTAGACATTTATTTTAAAAATAATTTGGTATGGTATTAAATATGGAATTTAAAGAATATTGTGAATATGAAAAAAATATTAAATATTTAAAAAAAAATTTAAATTATGATTGTTTAAATGCTATGAATAATTTTACAAAAACATGTGATAATGAAATTTTTGAAATAACAAATTATAAACATAAAATAAAAGGTGATATATGGAATGGGTATATTAAATATATTTTATATGCTTTATTGTTAATGCAAATAATCTCTTTTTTCTATTTATTGTTTCATTTATTGGGTGTAATATGAATGATATAATTAAATTTGAAAATAACGAAATTGATATAATAAAGAATCCAGAAAATTATCCAGTTGAAACGGTTGGTATCGTATATTTGAAAATAAAAAAATTAAATAGTAATATATATGAAACACAGAAAAAATTAGAGCATTTTATATTCAATAATATGATTGCAGATAATGCGACAAAAATGATATTAAAAGAAAACAACAACAATATAGAGTTTAATATTGTAAACGGAAAAGTCGCATTTAAGGATGGAATTGATGTTGAGTTAGCCATGAATGGTTTTGATCCAAACAAATATGGAAAATTTGAATACATACCTAGCTGGACTAAAATCAAAGAAGCTAGGAAATTAGGGGGAGAATTAAAAGAAATTATTGACGAATTTATAATTGATTGTGAAAAAAAATTAAGTATTTCCAAGAAAAATGCTTGACTATTTTTTTATATTTAGTATATTATATGTAGGCAAGAGCATAAAGGAGCAGCGGGCAATAATCCGCGAGAGGTTCGAGTCCCTCAAAATGCCACAGTTTTATGGAGTTCTTAAAACCACAGACGTATCCAGAGAACGGTAACTGGACGAGACGCAATCGTCAACTGTGTTGGCACACTGGAAAATTAGACAAATCGTACAGTGACGTGTTGGGTGGCTTATGGTTAGTTTGTGCTCACCATAGCACAAGTTGGTTCGATTCCAGCCCATCCAGATGAGAAAATCAACTTACATATATAGAGTTAGAAAAAACTCTAAATTAAATAAAGATATTTTTAAAGAAAAAGTTTATAAATATACCAGTGAAAATTATAAACTTGAAAGAATGATATTTTGTGGTATTTTTGAAAGTAAGTATTTTTTTGAGGCTAGGTGGGAAACGATATAATTCAACTCCTCCTTAAATTTTTTATAGCAGGGGAGAGGGCTATAATCTACGCCAATATAGTAGATTCTCTCCTCTGTTATTTTTCAAAAGGGTAAATATGGAAATATTTAAAAATGATATAGAAGCAAATCATTATAGCCTTTTTGTTGTTTCTGACGTACACGAGGGAAACGCTGGACATAACGAAAAAGAATTTGATCTAGCAATATCCTACATAAAAGAAATATCAAAAAGTCGAAAAGTAGAAGTTATTTTAAATGGTGATATAATAGATTGTATAGAAATTTCCGATAAAAGATTTAGTCCTGTAGAAATTGCAGAAAAGTACAGCCTAAGAGACCTAAAAGACTTGCCTCGGAAACAGGCAGATTATGTTATAGCTAAATTGGAAAGTATAAAAGATTTAATTTCTTATGCATGCATCGGAAACCACGAAGAGTCCTACATAAAGGAGCACCATTTTGATGTGTATGACTACTACTGTCAATTACTTGGATGTAAAAAAATGGGTTATTTTGGAATAATTAGAAATTCTTTCTATACCGGCAATGGTCATGCCGGACTAAGTGTGGATATTGGTGTTACGCATGGAAAAGGTGGCGGCGGGATGACGGATGGATATGCCTTAAACTACGTTCACAAGGTATGGGATATGTGGAATGTGGATTTTGGTGTGGTTGGGCACATACATAATCCAATTGTAGATTTTTCTTTTCAATATAAAATAGGTATAAATTTAGAACTAAAAAAGAAAAAAAAGATATATGCTGTTGCACCTTCTTTTTTGGAAACTTTTAATATTGGATCGAGTGGATATATGGAGGGAAGGCAGTGCGCAAGGGCTACCAAAATAGGGATATTGGAATATACTATAGATAGAAAAAACGATGGATGGAGTATAGACGCAAAAATTCATAATTTTAACATAGAGGATTGAAAAATGGTTGACTTAGCACACATGGCTTATGATTGTCTCAACAAGGGAAGAGAAAGGGCTCGTTTTAAATCAGAAAAAACTTGTCATTGTCAGGTCTGCAGACAAAGAGGTATTGCCACAGAAATGATAACCGTATCATATCCAAACACTGGATCAAATTCAAAATTTCATGTTAATTGTTGGAAAAAAAAGAAATTTTATAATAAAATATACACTAAAAGAATAGTTTTATACCCAGAGGGCATATGTATTTATTAGCAGGATTTATATTATCTATTTTAATAATATTATTTCTTTTACGGGAAAAACATATATCATTTAGGGAATATTTTTTTGAAATTTTAATAATAATTTGCTTGACAACTTTTCTATGGTGGGTAATATTGGTTATGTTTTTTATATTTATTTATACTAAAATTAAGGGTTTTATAAATATAATTTTAGGAGTTTAATTATGGATGAGGATTATTTAAATATATTTTATGTAAGTATAATAGCCTATTTAATAACAATGTTTTCAATTTTAGAATGCACACAAAAAAGAAATGTATATATCATACAGGATGCAAAATATATCCAGCTACAAAAAAAATACAAATGGCTAAACAAGAACTTATATGATATAGTTTTAGAAAATTCAAAAAGATATAATATAGATCATAAATATATAATTGCCATAATTGACGTGGAAAGTAATGGTAATCATAGGGCTGTTGGTAAATCAAACGATTTGGGACTAATGCAGGTTATACCCAAATATCATTATAAAAATAAAAATAAAAATGATTTATTTATACCAGAAATAAATATTAAAGTGGGATGTGGTTATTTGAGAGATTGCTTAAATAAGGCCGGTGGTAAAAAATGGTTGGCAAGTATTTATTATAATGCGGGTATGAGTTGTAATATAAGTAAATATAATAGGTGGTGGTATATAAAAAAAATAATAAGGAATACAAATGTATAATATAAAGTCCGACCAAGATTTGGAAAAATTTTTGGAATATTGGATAGATGTTAATAAATTTTTGGTTTATCCAATAAATTCCACATTTGATAATGTAAAGAGAACTGAAATAAGGGTTGTTTTGCCATCTGTGTGTGATGATGAATTTCAATTTTTTCAGGAAGTTATATCTAAATTTGTGGTAGAATTTCACGAGAGATTAAATAATAAAATGGAGCAATAAATTTTTTGAATAAACAAATATTTCAGGTACCGGTACAATTTCAAAAAGCATCAACTCTTTCAAATAGTGTACGTATAGTATTCGATACGCAGGAAAATATCAGTCAAGAGCAATTTTCAATATTATTTGGAATGGCTGGAATGAAAAATGTTGGTTGGTTGACATTTAGTTCGTCGCAGGTTGAGCCTAATGACCTAATCAACCTACCAGAAATAAAAAAATCTGACAACAAAACACCCAGTCAAAGACTTTATGCTGTTATTTTTATTTTATGGAAGCAAGACAATCATGGCTATGATACGTTCGATGGTTTTTATAATTGGTATATGGAGCAAATCATAGACAAAATAAAAGGTAAATTATTATGAAAATATGGTTTTATTTTACTTTTATTGCTGCATTATTTATAAATATGTTTTTACTTTTTTGTGGTTTAATACAGGGGGTTATCTCAATTTATATTTTATTATTTTGTTTATTTTTATTTGAAATGTGTGATACGTATGTGTAATGGTTGTTATTGGTTCAATAATGTTAAAAAATTTTGCAGATTAACAGCCAAAGCACAGTCAATTTGTAAATTAAATAAATTTAAAAATTTCGATAATAAGAATTTTTTTAGTTTAGATGAAGGGAAGAAAAATGAGGTAAAATGAATATAGGAATAATAATTTTAGCACGCATAGATTCCGAGAGACTTCATAAAAAAGTATTACAAAAAATTGCCGGTAAAACTGCGATTGAAATTTTAATAGGAAAACTACAAAATCCCAAATATGAAATTATTCTTGCCATACCGGTTGCGGATATTGAACTTGAAAAAATCGCGTTCAAACACGGAATAAAATGTTACAAGGGGCAAAATGATTCACCCATGCATAGATTTTATGAGTGTGCCCAACAAAATGATTTTGACAATGCGGTTCGTATTACATCGGACGATATTTTTATTGATACATATTTACTTTATGAGCAAATAGAAAAGCATTTAAATTCAAATTCTGATTATACTTTTATGAGGCAATGTCCCGAGGGGGTGGCTGGCGAGGTAATAAAAATATCATCACTAAAAAAAGTAATAGATAAAATAGGAAATAAATCCATAGAATTTTTTCATTATTATTTTAGAAATAAATGTTTCAAGATATATGAATATATACCACCTAAAAGTTATAGATATAATTATCGCCTAACAATGGATTATGAAGAAGATTTATTTTTAATTAGAATACTTTATCTTTTTTTGCAAGAGCCCTTTACGACATTGGATATTATAAATTTTCTTAAAAAGAATAAATTCTTACTCCAATTAAATAGACTTCCGGAAATTACTATTTTTACGTGTTCCTATAATACGGATAAATATATTTTTGAAACATTTGATAGTATTTTCTCGCAAACACTTAAAGATTTTGAGTATATAATTGTTGACGATAATAGTACAGATAAATCGTGTAATTTAATTTTGGAATATTATTCAAAATTAAATAATGAACAAAGGAAAAAAATTAAATTATATAGAAATTCGGAAAATTTAGGTTTGACTCATTCCAGTAATTTAGCGCTTTGTGCGGCACGCGGAAAATATATTGTTAGGGTTGATTCTGACGATGTTATAAAACCAGATTTTTTACAGGAAATGCTGGAGACAATAAAACTTAATTCTGTGCAGGCCGTTATTTCTGGATATGACGAAATTGACGAAAAAGGTAATTTCATAAAGGAAGTGTGTGATAATATGTGGCACGCTGGTTGCAGTTTTTTTATTAAAAAAATAGTTAATGATATGAAATATAAAAATGATATAAAATATCTAGAGGGAACAGAATTTTTTAATAGATTTAAAAATGAGTTTAGATATATGTACATAAATAAACCATTATGGAAATATAGACGTAGAAAAAATCAAAAAAGTCAGGAAAGTGATCATCCAAATAAAATATTAAATAAAGAGGTAATATGATTGAACTAATGCAGTGTCCTATATGTGGAAATAAACATTTTAAAAATCTAGATTATATGAGAGATCAACTCTATTGGTATAATTTGGATTTAAAAGAAAAAAATGAACCTATAGGATTTGAAATTTGTCTGGAGTGTGGATTTGTTACATACAATTACATGGAAATTGAAAAATTAAAACAGCATTATGACAGAGAAAGACCGGTTATGAATGCAAACAATATTGTTACGTGCAATAGAAAAAATGAATATCATTCAAAATTTTTAAAAGAATTTTTTGAAAATGTTAAATTTAAAAACAACATTTTAGACGTTGGATGCGCACAGGGTGCATTCCTTAATTTTATGCAGCATAAAATTGCAGAAAAAACAGGTTTATGTGTATCTAAAATTGGAACATACGGTACGGAATGGTCGAAAGGATTTAGAAATTTTGCAAAATATGAATATTGTTTAGAAAATATTACAACTGAAATTATAGAGCAGCAGTACACATTTATATCTTATTACCACGTTTTGGAGCATATTCAGTATCCCGAATTTGAACTTAAAAAAATAAGAAAATTACTTTCGGACGATGGATATTTATATGTTTCAGTTCCAATTTGGTTTGAAAAATTAGATGAGCCCAGCATGTCTGATTGTAGAGATTTTGAAAATTTATTTCACTTAAATCATATAAATGTTTTTTCAAAAACATCATTTAAAAATTTACTGAAAAAATGTGGATTTGAAATTATAAAAGAAAACAATATATATTATGGATATACTGTATTGTGTAAAAAATGTGAAATAAGTAATAATATAGAAAAAGAAAATCCAGAGGAAATAGAAAAGAAATTAAATAATTATAGAGACGCAATTGAATTATTTAATCAAAAAAAATATTTAGATGCTATAAATTTAGTTCCAACTTATACCGATGCATATTTAGGATTATCTCTGGACAGAGACAATATGAAAAATTTCGAGATACAAAAAGATATACTTTCAAAATGTATTGAAATAAATAAAGATGATATAAAAATTTTACTTAGATTGGCAAAACTTTTTTTACAATGGGATGAAAATACACCTGAAAAATCTGGATTTTTTTCTAACAATATAAAAGAATCAGAGAGAATTTTTAATTATTTGCTAGATATAAAGGGTGGCAATGAGGAAGTATATTGGTATTTATCAAAAATAGAATTTTTCTATAAAAAGAATATCGACAAAGCAGTTGAACACATGCGAAATGTATATAAAATAAATCCATTTAAATATTTTGACTGCATAAATCAAATTGCGATGTATTGGAAAGCGAAATAAATATGCAATTTAATTTTGAATTAACACCGAAGCAAACAGAATTTATAAATAATAAATCAAAATATTTATTAAATTCTGGCGGTGTTGGATCAGCCAAAACAATTGGATTGGTTTTAAAAACAATAAAATATTTGGTAACGTATCCAAAAATTTTCATGTTGGTAGGGGCACAAACGTATCCACTTCTAAGGGATACCACACTTAGGGAATTTATATCTTTTTGTCCGGTAGATATAATAGAAAAATATAATAAAACAGAACAACATTTTTGGTTTAAAAATGGTTCGGAAGTTATTTTTAGAACTGCCGAAGACGAGAGTACAAAAAGAGGTTATACTTTTGGAGCTATTGCCCTTGATGAATTAACTGGAATAAATTACGATACATGGAAAACATTAAAAACAAGATTAAGGCAAATAGGAAATTATCCATTACAGATGTTTGCTTGCACAAATCCGGCAGATTTTAATCATTGGATTTACAAGGAATTTATTGAAAATCCAATTGTAAATTCTGGAGTTGTTTATAGTACTAGTTTCGATAACCCTTATTTACCAAAGGAATATTTAGAAGACTTAAAGAATTTTGCGGATCGTAATCCAGAATATTTTGAACGCATGGTTATGGGTAAGTGGGGTGCACTTGAAGGTGTAATTTATAATTTACCTATGATGCAACGTGTTGATAATATGTTTGAAATAAAATATTACAATGAGATTTGGGCTGGTTTAGATTTTGGTTTTACGCACCCAATGGGGCTCGTGGTTGTAGGATATCGTGATCCAGAATATTACATATTAGATGAAATATATAAACATAAATTATCAATAACAGAACTTATAGAAAATGTTAAGTTAAAAGTTATGCAATGGAATATAGAAATTATTTACTGTGATCCAAGCAGACCAGAAATAATAGAAGAATTGGTTAGAAATGGATTGAATGCCGTTTCTGCCATAACAAAAGATAAATTTGCACAAATAATGTTTATTAAGGGTTTAATTGGTGGCGGTATTTTAAAGGTAAATAAGGAATGCACATACACGCTTAGGGAGTTTGATTCTTATGTGTGGGACAAAAGAAGCGTAAAGGAAATACCATTGAAAATAAACGATGATTGTATGGATGCTATGCAATACGCTATTTGTAGTAGAAAAATGAATATCGATGGTGAATATTTTGAAGAAATTGGTGAGAGGAAATTTTTATGAAAGGGGTAATTTTATATGGAAATAATTAAAGAATTAAGAATTAGGGAAAAATTCACAAAAGGATTCTTGCGTGGCAATAATGTATATGAAATAATTATACATGGTACTGGCGGTGGTTCAACCGCGGAAGGTATGTTTAATTGGATGTTAACGGGTGAAAGACAGGAGAGATATAAGCAGGGAATAGGTCTTTTTCATTATCTCATAGATCGTCAAGGTAAAATTTATGAAATTATAAGTCCTGAGATGTGGGTTTACCATAGTGGAACAGGAAAACATGATTCAGAAACAATAGGAATCGAATTGATAAATACATCATCAAAAAATTTAGATGAATTTACATCAAAACAATATGAATCTTTAGACTTTTTAATTGATTATTTATTACAATACTATTACATAGAAATTATAGAGGGGCACGGTCAATGTCAAAAAAGACTTACTGGTATTTATAAACAGTGCCCAGGTAATTTTGATTGGAACGCGATAACACCAATAGGATTTGAAATAAAAAACGAGAGTTTAATAAAAATAAGGTAAATTAAATGGATGTTGATAAAAAATATCTAAATAGTACCGATAATGAATTTAAAGAAATTTGGAAAAATAAAGATAATATTCAAATTTTCCCAGTTGTTTATAAATTATTCGACGTTGAAAGACAGGTTATAGCGTTGGTGCTGCCAGATCACATGTCGGATGATTATTGTGTCGAGAAATATATTGATATGATTTCTCAAATGATAAAATCTGAGTTAAAAAATTATGCAGAAAATTGATTTACAGAAAAAACCAAAAAAGAAAAAAAACAATAAAAAATTATTAAAGAAAAAATTAGATGAGATATTTTCTTTATATATTAGAAAAAGGGATAATTATACATGCTTTATATGTGGAAAAATTGGATATGACAATGATGGGGATATGCAATGTAGTCATTTATTTTCAAGAAACAGCCTTAATACAAGGTGGAATGAAAAAAATGCAACATGCATGTGTAAATCGTGCCACTTTAAACATCACAGCAATGATTCTGAAATATATAGAAGGAAATATGTTATTATTTTTAGTGAACACCAACTAGATGAAATTTACTTTAGATGGAATAAATCTAGTTTTGTAAAAATAACAAATGAATTTTATGAAAGTAATATAGAATATTTTAAAAATAAATTACATAATTTAGTTTTAAATCATATAAGAGGTTTGTAAATGTTTAATAAAATAAGATTGTATTTTTTTGAAAGACGTGTACATAAATTAAGAAAAAAAATGTATAAATATGATTATATTGATTATTTGGAAAAAATGAATTTTTTTGATAAATTTATTGAAATATTAAAAAGGAGAACAAAAAAATGTTTATAAAAATTAAAGATAGAATTATAAATACAAACAAAATAATTTGTGTTTATAAAATAAATTATGATGAATTTATTCCACATACATATACGTGTGTTCTAAAATTGGATGAAGGTAGTTGTGAAGTTGATTTTGATTCTAAAAATGAAAGAGATTCTTATTATGAAAGTTTATATGGAAAATTACGGGAGTGTGATTAATGAAAATAAAAAAACAAGAATTATTGATATTTTTAGATTTAAGTTACAATTTATTATCTAATATAGAGACAAGTGATATAATAAACGATGAAATTGTTGATATTTGGGTTTCCGAGTTGGATAAATTATATATAAAGATACGAGGTTATTAAGTGAAAATAATTAAAGATTTTTTTTATGGTGAAAATAAATTTCAACCTGTTTATTTTTGGATAACATTATTTTTAATAATGGTTTTAATTTCATTTATTTTGAAATTAACAATTGTTGTTTATAATTTTATAAATAATAATCCAGTTGATTTTTCTGATACATTTACGCTTGGTGTTTTGGCGTTGGTTCAGGTTTGGGCTGGTATTTATAATTGGAACAATAAAAATAAACAAGAAAAAAAAGAAAATATTGAAAAATAATTTGACAAATTGCTAAAAATTTAGTATATTATAGGTAGTATGATTAAAACATTTTTACAACAAATATTTGTAATTTCCATATGTAGTATTATACTTTATTTTTGTTTTTACACCATGAGTGGAATAGAAATTCCAATAAATGAAATTTTTTGTGTATACGGTGTACTTTTTTTGAGTTATCAAATCGCTGAAATTAAAAACAAAAAAACTTAAAAGTAGCCAAACGGTGAGAAAATATGATTGACTGATCCAAATTTTATAGAATCTTCTTCAATCGACTCTAGTTATTATTCTAAGTATCAACTTAGGCCATACAACCCATCCGAAATTTATCAAAAACGGGGTGATTATTCACTTTTTGACGAAATGCGTGAAGACGATCAGATATGGTCTTGCTTGGCATTAAAAAAAATTATAACATTAAATTCAAAATGGACAATAAAGTCCGAAAATCAAGAAGTTGTGGATTTTATTACGTATGTTTTCAATAATTTGGATGACATATTTATTAAAAAATTGTATGAAATATTTTCGGCGTATGATTATGGGTTTAGTGTAACCGAAAAAATTGCAGAACTAAGGGACACGCCTTTTGGAAAAAAAATAATATATAAAAAACTTGCCACACGAGCGCCGCACACATTTGAAATAAGACTGGATGATTTTGGAAATATAATAAAATTAATACAGTATTTATCAAACGGAAACAAACAATTAGATTTAAATAATTTTATAATTTTTAGCTACAATAAGGAGTTTGATAATCCTTATGGGCAAAGTGATTTAAATAAGGGTGTTTATAGGGCTTGGTGGTCAAAGGATGCAATTATAAAATTTTGGAATATATATTTAGAGAGATTTGGAAGTCCTACGGCTGTAGGAAAAATACCAAGGTCTGCCGGATCAAAAGAACGAGAGGATTTCATAAAGGTTATGAAAAATTTGCAGTCGAAAACTGCAATTACGATACCGGCGGATTTTGAACTCATGTTGCTACAGAGTACTAATTCGGCTGGAGAATTTGAAAGTGCGATAGATAAATATAACACAATTATAGCCAGAAAACTTCTTATACCAGACTTGATGGGATTCAGTGGCGGAAAAACGGCTGGCGGTTCTTTTGCATTGGGAAAAGAACAGTTTGATATATTCTATACTATGCGCAATTACGACAGACAGTCTATAGAAAAAATTGTTAATAAGGATTTAATAAAGCCATTATTGGAATGGAATTATATAAAAGAAGAGGCGGAGTTTTCTTTTTCACCCGTGGATGATGATCAAAAAGAATCCATGTTGAAATTATGGTTAGAGTCTGTCAAAACTGGGAAAATACCTGTAAATTTAGATACTACAAATTGGTTTTTAAGGAATGTCGATGCACCCGAAATAGAAGAAGGGGAATGGAATAAAATAGAAGAAGAAAAACAATCTTTTAAAGATACATTAAACAAAAATGACAAAGTCAATGACAAAATGAATGACAAATCATCTAATGAAAATTTAATTACGAAGAAAATGAATGACGAAAATACCAATAAAAAAGAAGAAAAAAAATCTTATTCTAATTTGCAGGAATACATCCAATACGAAAAACAAAACATAAAAGAAATTGGAAAAAAACTTGATGAATTAGATAAAAAACATGTTAAGCCTATAAGTGAATCTTACTTATTGTGCATAAATGCAATAAAAGAAGAAATATCCTCAAAAAAAATTATAGAATCCAAGAGGTTGGACTTAATAAACAAACTTGACCTTAAGTATACTACCAATAGGACTGCCTTATGGAAACAGTGCTTAAAAGATTCTTTTAATTCTGCCAAAATTACGGTTAATTATCAAATTGGATTGGACGATGAGGATGTCATATCTTGGCTAAATGAAAATGCATTGTATACATCGTTAACCGAAAATGACGAACTATTAAAACAAATAAAGGGGATACTTATTGATTCTATACGTGCGGGTAATTCTTACAGGGATACTGTGTCACAAATAGACAAAATTTCACAAAAATATGACTTAAATATTTCTGCCGGTGAGAACGTATTGTCTAGAATTGAAAATTTAGTAAGCACAAACATATCGAAAGCATTCAACGAGGCAAGGGCACAGCAATATGAAAAACTTTCAGACGAGATTATCGCTTATGAATATAGTGCTATATTGGATCAGGCGACTAGTCCTATATGTAGATCATTAAACGGGAAAATTTTTGAGCCAAGTGAAATGAGATACTATAACCCACCTAATCATTATAGATGTAGATCGTTGCTAATGCCTATATTTAGAAGTGAAAAGTTTAGTGGGTTTGATTCTATGCCGAATACAGAACAGGAAAAAGGCGGATTTTTAAAATTGATTGAAACGGAGTAATAACGGAAAATGCCGATAAATGATGGAAATTTTAGAGAGGGAAATAGGGCGGCATCACTCAAGCCTGAAATAAAAGCCGTTAGATTAGCCACAAAAGAAATGTTGTTTGAAAATTTTTCTAAATATTCGAAATTAACATTATTGGAAAACGATAATATAGATAAATCTAATATGAGCCTATTAGAATTGGGAATAATAAGATCACTTTATAATTTTTATGAAAGTGGTAATTACGATCACATAAAATATATGTTAGATCAGATTATCGGAAGGGCTAGGGAGAGTATAGAGTTATCGTCAGAAAGCAATGAAAAAATTGAAATAATATTTACGGAAAAAAAAGCATGAGTATAATATATATAGTTTTAAGTTTGTGTGTTGTGGCTTTATGTATATGGGCAATAAATAAATATTTTATAAAAAAATGGTTTGATTAAGGGGGTAGTATGGCATTTCCAACAATAACTGGCGTATATCGTTATCCATATCAAAATAGTCCAGAGAGAACTTTTTATCAGGGTTTTAATTCGGGTGGTACTGTTGGCGTTATGAAAATATTACCAACAATAACAACGTCTGGAAAGTTTTGTTTAACTAAAATGTTTTTGAATGTATCCGATCCAACCGCTGCGAGCACTATAACCATAAAATTAAAAACAGATACTATTGCAGTTTTACAGGGAACAGCCATAAATTCATGGCAATACGATTTTTCTCCATCTGGAATAGTTAGTGCAGAATGGGCAACAACAACAGCAGCAACAAATACAGTCGAACTTGTTATAGCTGGCGCAACATGTCAGGCGTCATGCTATGTGTTGGGGTATTTTATATAAATTTAAAGGAGGTTTTAGATGGCAATAACAAACACGATAGGGAGTTTTTTTGTTCCGCTTGAAAGTAAGACTACAGATTTTAGTCCCAAAAAAATGAATTATTTTCAGACTGCATCAAGTGGTGCAACCACGGCGGTTTTAAAAATAATCGGTTCCGCCACAACCGATAATCAGTATTATATTACCAATTTACATGTGGGTGTAATAAAAAAAGCAGCGGCAGCGGATGTTAAAATTCACGTAGGTGGTGATATAATAGGAATAATTGCAACTGCCACTAGCGATAGTATAGGTTTTAATTTTGCACCTATAGGACTTATGTGTGGAACTATAGCTGGAACAACTACCGCGACAACAACCCTTTCAGCTGTGGCGGGTGGTTCTTGTACTATGTATTTTGTATGTCAGGGATATACGAGGGCATAATATGGATATAAGTAATGTACCTATTTTTAGCACAGGACGTTGGAGAGGAAAGGGAAGTGCGAAAGGTGGTGACGAAATTACAATTGATTTTTTAGATTCGGTTGTGAGTACGTTTAAAGCCGTTGGGGCAAAAGTAAAACCGCGTCTTATACTTGGTCACGATAAACTACAATCAGAAAAATTTTCTGGTATGCCGGCAGTAGGTTGGCTTACTGAATTAAAAAGAGACGGTGACACTTTGTATGCAAATTTAAAGGAAGTACCGGAAAAAATACAAACACTTATAAATAAAAAGGCCTACGGGCGATTATCGCCTGCATTTTTTAAAAAATTAAACATTGATACAAAAGAGTATTTTAATGTACTCGACCATGTTGCGCTATTGGGAGCAGAGCTTCCGGCAGATATGGATTTGGATTACATGCTTACCAATGTTTACGAAAACCACCAAATTGATTTAGAATATACCGAACAGAGCCAATCTGTTACAATACCAAAGGGGGATAATATGGACGAATTACAAGAAAAATTAGAATTACTGGAAAAAGAAAAAATTAAATTAGAAAAAGACCTAAATGACAATCGGGCATATATGGCTGAATTGGAAAATAAGAATAAAGAATTATTATTGAACGTAGAAGAAGAAAAAAAATTAAAACATAACTCGGAACTTAACTTCATGTTAGACAAAAAGATAGAAGAAGGAAAACTACTTCCATCTCAAAAATCTATACTTTTTGCATTGTGTTCTGATTCTGAAAGTATTAGGTCTTATTCTTATACAGAAAATAATGAACAGAAAAAAGTTGAAGGAAAAGAAATTGATTTGTTAAAATCATTTTTGGATATTCAACCGAAGGTCGTGAATTTTCAAGAACAGGCTCAGGCGGTTATTCCTGAAAATTTAAACGAAGATGATAAAATACATAAATTTGCTCTCAACTATGCAAAAGAAAACAATGTAAGTTATTCGGAGGCAGTAAGAGCATATAGGGAGGATAAATAATGAATACTATTGCAGGAAATGGAAAAGAATACGATATAAATATGGTCGCTGGCTCCAGTTTGCTTACAACGACTAGCCAGTACAAGGTTGTAGCAATGGTTCCAAACACAACTACAGCAGCAAACTATACTGCACAAATGGCTTTTACGGCAGACTTGGCGGCTCAATCCACAAGTGCTCATCACGCTGTTGGAATTTGTCAGACAAATATGATGTCCGCATCTGGAAGTAATATATGTTCAGTTCGTGTTTTTGGATTATCAAAAGCGGTATGTGGGGCAAGCGTTCAGGCTGGTTCTTATGTTGTTCCTTATCGTGGCGTTAGTACTACTTCAAGGGGTGGTTGTATACAAGAAGCTGGACATAGCGGTGTTTCTTGTACTTCCGCAACTCAATCAACTACCGCACATATTACTATTTTAGGAAGGGCTCTGCAAAGTGGGTCTACTGGATATTCCATTTTAATTATGGTAAATCCACAACTTTACGATAAAAATTTACTTGCGGTTATATAAGGAGGAATATTATGGCACAAGGTTCAACCAGAGTAAGTCAATTACTCACAAATATAAGTATAAAATATAGTAATAACGAATATATAGCTGGAAAGTTTTTGAAAGACGTTCCGGTAGTAAAAGATTCAGACAGTTATTTTGTTTATGCAAACGCTTTTAAGCTAGCAGAAACAAGAAGGGCAAATAAGACACCGGCCAATCAAGTTACTTGGGAAGTATCGACTTCCAGTTATAAGGTTGTAAGGCACGCTCTCAAGGATGGAATTAGTCAAGACGATAGAGACAATACGGACGCACCGTTAAATTTAGACATAGATTCAACAGAATATTTAACAGATCAGCTTTTACTTAGGCAAGAGTATGATGCCGCGAGATTATGTTTTACAACTACAACTTGGTCAAACAATGCGACGCTTACCACAGCAACAAGTTTTGTTTATAATACTACCACGTCTGCACCAATTCAATCTATTTTGAGTGCGACTACTGTCATAATTCAGGCTGGAAAAATGCCGAATACTATTATAATGGGGCGTGCGGTACTAGATGCTTTAAAGGAAAATCCAAACGTATACGGACGTATACAGTATGTGGAAAAGGCGCTAATAACAGAACAAATTTTGGCAAGTCTTTTTGACGTTGGAAGTTTGTATGTCGGATCGGCCGTTATAGACACAGGAAACGAGGGCGCCACTGCATCGAACGGGTTTGTTTGGGGATCGGATGTTTTGGTGGCTTATTTTGATCCAAGCCCTAGCTTGAAAAAGGTTACGGCTGCTTGTAATTTTAGAAGCAAGTCTTACGGTTTTCCGTTTGCTACAAAAAAATACAGGGATGAAAATAGTGATTGTGATTGGATAGAAGTAGAAACAAAATATGAGGCTCGTGCGGTTGCCACTAGCTGTGCATATCTGCTTAAAACGGTAACATTAGTGTAACCACTTAGCCCCGAACGTATCCGGATGGTTTGCTAGTAGGGGCATTATTTTTTTAAAAGGAGTTTGTTTATGTCAGATGAAATTATAAAAGAAGAAATTAAAGAAGAAGAAAAAGAAGAAAAAGAAATTATAAAAGAAGAAAAAGAATTAAAAGAAAAAAAAGAAAAGAAATTAAAAAAGTTAAAAAATAATGGCGATTTTGTTGCCAATAATATTTCATTAAAGGGACAACTGCAAAAAGTTGTATCTTTTCCCAGTGGACAACGATCTAAAATTATAGAGTCCATAACATACAAAAATGGTGTCGTTAAAAATAAATGTATAGGAATAGTAAAAGATGGGAAACTTATTAAAGATTTTGGCGTTGACAAAAAAAAGTTTGGTTTAAAATGAAAAGTTTATTTATAATATTATTTTTAATGTTGTCGTTCTCTGTTTCTGCACTAGAAATGGGGAGCGATGACTTTTACATATATGATTCAAATAAACTAGTAGCGAAAATAGAAAAGAAAAAATTTAAGGAAATTATAGACACTTTTAAATATGTTCAACAATTAAATTATGTTGAGGGTAAGGGTTGGATAAGAGTACGATTTGTTCGTACAGATGATCCGTGGATAATTAAGGGCGTTGCTTATAATTTCAGATTAGAACTAACTTGGTTTGATATGTGGGAAAAAGTTGATATAAAAAAAATGATAATATATTTAAATAAGATGGAAAAAGAAGATGAAGAAGATACAAAAACAAAGGTGAAACTATGGCCTACAGCTCAATAACATCAATTCTGTCTATAGTTCCAATGTTGCCACAAACCACAACCGATGCCGGATATTCAATTACGGTGGCAACAATAAATAGACATATCACGCGTGCGGACGCAAAAATAAACTCAATTATTTCAAAACAATACGCAGTTCCGCTAAGTCCCACACCACCACTAATCGCATCCATAGCAGAGGATATAGCTACATATTATACGTGTAGAAGTTTTTTTACTCAGGATAATTATAATAAACTGGATTCCATGTTTGAATTTATGACAGATGCGCTTAAGGACTTGGGACAAATTGCGCTAGGCAATATAAACTTGGTCGATACTTCCGGAAGTCAGATACCAAAGGTTGGGGATGTGGGGGAAAGTTTTGTGGATTCAACAACGATAGACGCACAAAGTTTTTTTGATATAGATAGTGAATACAATTGGAAATTTAATGATGATCTTGTTGATAATATTGAGAGATAGTTATGTTAGATATAAAATTACAAAACATAGACAAAACTATAGAAAAATATAGTAAAAGAATTGAGCGTATGGAGGACAGCACTAAAGCTATGGAAGTAATTTCAATAATGGGACATAAGGATGTAATGGATCATTTTTCACAAGAGCAAAACCCTAGCGGAAAATGGCATCCACTTTCACAAAGTACACTTAGGGCAAAGTCTCCAAAAACTGGAATTTTAAAAGACAAGGGATTATTAAGGCTTTCCATACGTGGAAAAAGTTTTAGAAATGAAGCACATTTATATACTAATACTAAATACGCAAAATATCACAACGATCCTGATAGTGTTCCGTCTTATGGATATTTAAGGAAATTTTTGTGGATTTCTGAAATGGCAAAAGTAAAAATAATTAGATTTTTATTGAAATTTTATACGGAGGTATAAATGTCTGTAGACGTAAATACAATAAGAACTACTTTGGGAAATTTAATTTTAAAAAACAATACCACAACTTCCAGTACCGATATAAGTACGGGATTGACAAAAAGAGTACAGCGCGTTATAACTGGTTATTCTAAAATACCAATTCCCAATATTGTATATCCGGTTATTTTTGTGGAACTTAAATCAGATACGGCCGCGTTTGACCTTATAGGTTCGGCTGCAAATAGGAAAAATGTTATTACTTTTGATATTATTTCTATAGTAGATTCTGGATTCGGTCAGACATCAGGAAGGGATATAAGTGATGTACAAATGTTAAAACTTACAGACAACATTAAAACTCTACTAGATGCTTACCCGAAATTATCGTCAACGAGTATTAGTTATGCTGTAAGAACAAATACGGAATACGACATTGGACAAAACGATACATACAATTCAATCTCGAAAATAACTTTAAATGTAGAATATAGGAGTAGGTAATGCTAACACCAAAAGAGATTCTAGAGCAGTCGAGAAGTGCAATAGGCCTGTGGGGGGAGACGTGGGAAAAACATTCTAAGATTAACGGTGCAATATACAAAAGAATGAAAACAAAACATAAGGATTTGCTTTTTACTGGAGCTGGAAGGACGTTGCTCTGCATTTCTAATTCGCCAAGCTTTGAAAAAAAAATTGATATAATAGAAAAATATAAAGATAAATCCGGTTTAGATATAGCGTGTGTCGATAAAAGTATGTGCAGGCTATTGGATAGGGGTATAATTCCCAAATTTGTACATATAGCAGACGCCGGAATAAGCTATCAAAAATATTGCGCTCCTTGGATCGATCAAACCAAGAATATAATATTGGTCGCAAATATAAATGCTAACATTGAATGGACTCAAAATTGGAAAGGTAAAATATATTTCTATGTGAACAAAGACAATATCGAGTCTGAAAAAATATATTGTGAGATTTCTGGTTGTTACGAACTTATTCCAGCAGCTTCTAATGTTGGAAATTCCCTTGTAGTGTTTAGTACGCAAATACTCGGATACGATAGATATTTACTTTTAGGTTTTGATTTTGGTTGGTACAATAAAGACAATTATTATGCATTTGAAGATTCTGACAAACGATATTGGATGAAACATATCGAATTGATAGACTATAAAGGTGACATAATAAATAGTAGTCAGAATTTACTTTTTTCCATGCGATGGTTATCTGATTATTTTTATGCAAATCACCAACAGTTCGGATATTTAAATGTATTTAATTGCGGAGAGGGTTTGTTGTCAAGCATACAACATATAAATTTAGATAAGGCGCTAGATATATGTAAAATTAGAAAATTAGAACAACACGAGAAAAATATAATTTTTAACTCAAAATTAGAAGAACAAAAATTTAATGGATTAAATAAAAATTTATTAAATCAATTTCTATCAACAAAAAAAATTACAGAAATTATAGTGAAATATTTACCAAAGGAGGTCGAGGCATGGTTAAGTTAAAGTATAACGATATAAGAAAAATAGAATTTCCAAGATTAACTAAATATCCAAATGGTATTGGATTTCCAAACAAGACAAACATTTTGGAGGCAACCGAGGGAGAGGCCAAGACGTTATTAAAGTTGAAAAATGGAAAAATAAATGTTTGGGAAATAATTAAGGAAAAAGAAATAAAAAAAGAATATATAAAAGAAGAAGAAATAAAAGAAATAAAAGAAAAAATAGATAAGAAATTTAAGGAGGAATTGAAATGACTATAGGTAATAATAATCCGTACATGGGATTGGATTCCATAATTGGTGTTGCAGAGGAAACAACATTCGGAACTTTTGTGACAGCTACAACAAATTTGGAATTTATATCGGAGGGCTTCAAGCAGGAGAGAGAAGAAAAGAAAATAGAAACCATAAACTCAACCAGACACATAAAACGCAGATTGCAGGGAAATGAGACAGTTTCAGGAAATATAGAAACATATCTGAATGTTGCAAGCGATCCTATATGTCTTTTTTTTAAGCACGCAATGGGCGGAACAGTATCCAGTTTAACTCAAACAGTGGCATCAAATTTATTACATATATTTAATTCTGGAAATACAGAAAACAATGACAGTTCAGTAAGTGCGGCAGACACAAAGTCTTTATCTGTGGCCGTTCGCAGGGGAAACGTAACCACCTGGAATCATTCTGGTTGTAAAATAAACACATTAACCATAAAGGGGGAAGTTGGAAATCCCGTAACGGTTGCAGTGGATTTTTTAGCCAGAGGTTGCAGTACTGGAGCGACACTTCCGTCCGTGGCATTGTCTTCTATACCACCATTAAATTTTACAGATGTAGTTGTTGGTGTTGGGATTACTATTTCGGCAGTTACAACAGAATATTTCACTAGCTTTGAATTTTCTTTAAATAATAACATAGTTGGGGATACAACCAGAAACCTAGGAAGTAGAAACGTATATGCGCTTCCAGTACAAAGACAGGAAGTAACATTAAAATTAACGCAGAATTTTGATACTACAACAAGCTATGATAGATTTATACAGAATACCGCGTGTGCAATTCAAATTACAATAGATTCTGGAATAACCATGACCGCCGGTGGTACTACGTACGCAATGATTATAAATATACCAGAGGCTTATTGTAACAGTAACAATCCAGTTGTTGGTGATACTGGAGTGTTAAAAAATGAAGCTACATTTACGGCTGTTTATTCTAGTGCGGCTTCCTACTATGTGCAATTACAGGTAAGAAATTCAACGGCGGGTTATTAAAGATGAAAAGTTTGCTAACTATAAGTCAGGAAGAATTTGACGTATCAATCAGAAAAATTTCATTTGGTACTTTGAAAAATTTACTAATTGAGTTATTCAAATACATAAAGTCGAGTGCGTGGAAATTATCGGAGGAAACGATAATTGATTTAGAAAGAAAGCAAACTAAAATATGGAAAGAGTTGCAAAATAGGGGACATCTAAATGCTAGTTCAAACGAGGAGTTTATGAATTGGCTGTACAAACAACACACTAAAAAATATTATTAAAGGGGGCGGTATGCCTTGCAACACAAAGAAACCCAAAAGACCAAAGAAAAAGTAATATGTCCAGACTGTACCAATATGATGATACGAGAATTAAAATGTTACTATTGCCCGATATGCGGGTTCAGTTATTGTAAAAACTAAAAGAGGTATTATGAAAATTTATAATTTGGATAAGTTTATTGCGGAGGATAAAAAAATTTCCATAGGTGGCCATGAATGGATTATACCAGGCGACATAGATATGTTAACTTGGGCGGAATTAAAAAATGAAGAAAGTAAGGGTGTAGACGAGAATAAAACATTACACACCATGCATAAAATTTTAAATTTAAGACAAAAAGTTGAACTTGAGGAATTACAGAAAATTTTAACTCCGTCTCTTTTTTCTTTATTTTCACACATAATGTTCAACGATGTAAATGAGGACGAAATAGATACTATATACAAAAGAATGAAAACAGAGGAAAAAAAAATTCTAGAAATGGAGCGGGAAAAGACAAAAGAATAATTGAGTCAAAAATGGATATAATTTTTATGACTGCAAAATTTTGTAGATTTTATGGATGTTCAATAATGGATGTTTGGAAAATGCCTTATGTAACCTTTTTTGCTTATTTTAATGAAATGAATAAAATAATACAGAGCGAGAAACAATGAGTCAGCAAGATATAATAACACTTATAATCAGAAGTGAGGTCGAACAGGCACTGTCCGGCTTAATAAAAGTTAATACTCAAATGGGTATTGCTAAAACAAAATCCGCCGGTTTTCTGGATTCGATGTCAAAAGCAAAGGGTGTATTTATGGCCGCCGCTATGGGTGCAATTGCTCTTGGTACTGGATTATATAAGGTAGTGGAAGCATCATCAAAACTCGAAGAAGCAACAAACTATTGGGAAGAAACTTTCAAAGGGGCACAGGGTACGGCAAAGGCAGGATTGGATGAATTAACAAAATCATACGCGATGAGTAATAGGGAAGCCATGCAACTTACGGCGGAAGTTGGATCACTCGCGAGAGGTTTGGGCCTAACTACAAACGAAGCAGCCAAGATGAGCATTGAAGTTGTGAAAATGGCTGCGGATTGGGGATCATTTAAAAACATAAAGACCGAGGATGTTCTTACCGCCATACGTTCTGGTTTGGTGGGTGAAACTGAACCAATGCGCCGTTTTGGTGTTGCACTTTCAGAGGCCACGCTACAGGCAAAAGCTATAGAAATGGGA
>Ga0315294_10000537_pt1 | contig 40845 bp, 31 predicted proteins | sample YL17G13_40_MG_FD_203626 | JGI IMG/M metagenome (GOLD analysis project Ga0315294, IMG submission 203626) | Sediment microbial communities from Yellowstone Lake, YNP, Wyoming, USA - YL17G13_40 | ecosystem: Environmental > Aquatic > Freshwater > Lake > Sediment | place: USA: Wyoming | collected... | reverse complement strand
CGAAGGAGGGGCTGGATTTCATGGACCACCTCGCCCAGGTTCAGCGGCTGGCGCTGGAAGGGTCAACCGCCACCTGGATGGAGGTGAAGGAGGAGACGGCGGAGGTGCGGGAGCGTCTGACGAGCAAGGTTCTGAACTATCTGGAAATCCCAGCGCCGAAGGGGACGAAGAAGGCGATCGTGCAGTTGGGCTTCCCCATTGCTGCCTGGGAGGAAAACGTGAACGTGCCGATGATGCTCCTCTCGATCCACGGCAATATCTCTGCCTTTCCGGAGAAGTTGCGGATGCTCGACCTCTACGTGCCGCGGAGCGTGGCAGCGAAGTTCAACGGGCCGAAGTTTGGGATTGAGGGGATTCGCGAGAAACTGGGGGTTTACGACCGGCCGCTGCTCTTGCAGATCATCAAGCCGAAGATGGGGATGACTCCGCAGGAGACGGCGAACCAGGTCTATCAGACCGCGCTGGGCGGAGCGGACCTCTGCAAAGATGACGAGATGTGCAGCGAACTGGCCAACTGCCGTTTTGAAGACCGGCTGGAGGCGGTGCTGAAAGCGCTGGAGAAGGCTGAAAAGGAGACGGGGCGCAAGACGCTTTACATGGTGAGCGTGACGGATGAGGTGGATCGGGTTGCCGCCAAATGTCGGAGGGCGGTCGAACTGGGGGCGACTGGGCTTCTGCTTGCCTATCCGGCCAGCCTATCCATGCTCAAGGTTTTGGCGGATGATGCGAAGGTGAATGCGCCGATACTGTTGCACGTATCTCACATGCTCAGCCAGTTGCCGACGATAAACTTCCCGGTGCTGTCAAAGTTGTGTCGGCTCTGCGGGGCGGACATGATGCTGACGCCTTCGATGTGGTCGAGCATACCGGTGGCCTCACCGGAGGAGTCGCTGCGGGTGAATCAGACGCTGACGGCGCCCTTCTATCATATCAAGCGGACGTGGCCGATGCCGGCGGCGGGAATGTATCCGGGGCTGGTGGAGGTTTTGATGCAAGAGCATGGGATTGACTTCATCGTGCCGGCGGGCGGGGGGGTCCTGGGGCATCCGATGGGATACAAGGCGGGCGCATTGGCCTGGCGGCAAGCCTTCGAGGCGGTGTTGGCTGGGATGAGCCTGCAGGAGGCGGCGAAGAAGTATCCGGAATTCGGAGCTGCGGCAAAGCTTTGGGGGATTCGCAAGCGGCCGGAGGTTCCGTGGGGATATTATTCTGCGGAGTTCCACCCGAAGTTTGGGCCGAAGAATCTTGGGGATGAATGAACCGAGGGCGGGGGGTATGCGATGGCGTTCCAGGCGAGGAAGAGGGCGAATTCCGCAGAGGAGTGAGGAAGCGGGCCATGGTTGACGTGCCGTTGCTGGATTTGTATCGAACGATGCTGACGATCCGCCGATTTGAGGAGCGGTGCAACGCGCTTTTCATGCAGGGAAGGATACCTTCAACCCTGCACCTTTACATCGGGCAGGAGGCAGTGGCGACGGGGGTTTGCGCCCGGCTGAGGAAAGCGGATTACCTGCTCAGCACCCACCGGCCGCACGGCCACGCCATCGCCAAAGGGGTGGCGCCCCGCAACATCATGGCGGAGCTTTTTGGCAAGGTGACTGGGTGTTGCAAGGGGAAGGGAGGCTCGATGCACGTTGGGGACATAGGCGTTGGGATGCCGCCGGCGATTGCCATCGTGGGGGGCAATGCGCCAATCGCGGCGGGGATGGCCCTGGCACAAAAACAATCAGGCAATGGCGGAGTGACGGCCTGTTTCTTTGGGGAGGGCGCGGCCAACGAGGGCGCCGTCCACGAGGCAATGAACATGGCGGCGATCTGGGAGTTGCCGGTCATCTTCGTTTGCGAGAACAACCTGTATGCCGCCTCGACACCTTTCAAGGTTGCCTTCAAGATAGAGAACGTGGCCGACCGAGCGGCCGCCTACGGCATGCCGGGGATGATAGTTGACGGGAATGACGTGGAGGCGGTTTACGAAGCGGCGGGAGAGGTGATCGAGAGGGCGCGGCAAGGAGGCGGACCCAGTTTAGTCGAATGTAAAACCTATCGGCTCTGCGGCCATTCCCGGAGCGATCCTTTGACTTACCGCGACAAAGCGGAGGAAGCGCTCTGGCGCGCGAAGGAACCGATTGGGCGTGCGGCCGCCCGGCTGAAGGAACTTGGGCTGGCTACGGATGAGACGTTGAGCCAGATGGAGCAGGAGGTCGGCGCAAAGATTGACGAGGCCGTGGCGTTCGCCGAGTCGAGCCCGGAACCGGAGCCAGGCGACGCGCTGACGCACGTGTTCCACGGGGAGGATGGCTGAGATGGCGGAGATGACGATCGCCGAAGCCCTTCGGCAGGCCATTCGGGAGGAGATGCAGCGGGATCCGCGCGTGTTCTGCATCGGCGAGGATATCGGGATCAAGGGTGGCTTTGGGGGAGCGTTCACCGTCACCCTCGGGCTTTCGGAGGAATTCGGGCATGACCGAATCGTTGACACTCCGATCTCTGAGATTGGCATCGCTGGGGTGGCGATAGGGGCCGCGATGGCGGGCCTGCGCCCGATCGCGGACGTGCAATACGGCGACTTCCTTTTCTGCATGATGGATCAACTGGCGAACCAGGCGGCCAAGATGACGTATATGTCCGGCGGGACGGTGAGCGTGCCGATGGTGATGCGGGCGCCGGTTGGCTCGACGCGGCGCGGCTCGCAGCATGCGCAGAGCCTGGAGGCGTTTTTCACTCACATTCCCGGGCTCAAGGTGGTAGCCCCCTCGACCGCCTATGACGCGAAGGGGCTGCTAAAGAGCGCGGTGCGGGACGATAATCCGGTGCTGGTCTTCGAGCACAAGTTGCTATATGGGAGCAAGGGCCCTCGCAGCGAAAAGGGAGCGCTCAGCCCCGTCGGGGAGGTGCCGGAAGGGGAATACCTTGTGCCCATTGGCAAGGGAGCGATCCGGCGAGAGGGGACGGATGTGACCATCGTGGGGAAGTTGCTGACGGTATATCGGGCTCTGGAGGCAGCCGAGGAACTGGCCGAGGAGGGAATCAGTGCGGAGGTGATTGACCCGCGCACGCTGGTGCCTCTGGACAAGGAACTGATCCTGGGTTCGGTGCGGAAGACTGGGCGGCTGGTGATCGTGGAGGAAGATAACCTGACCGGTGGGTGGGCGGCCGATATCGCCGCGATCGTCGCGGAGGAAGGCTTCTTCTGGTTGGATGCCCCGATAAAGAGGGTCTCGGCGCCGGATACGCCTCCGCCTTTTGCCCCGCCAATGGAGAATTTCTATCTGCCATCGGTGGAGCGCGTCATGACGGCCGTGAAGGCCATTATGTAAGGGGAGCCTGGCCAGCGACATCAAAGGGCGAAGGGAGAGAAGGCATGGCAACGGAAGTGCTGGTTCCGCCCCTGGGTCAGACGACGGACACCGTAGTGCTCGCGACCTGGTACAAGCGAGAGGGCGATCCGGTGACCGCGGGTGAACCGCTCTTCGCCATTGAGACGGACAAGGCCACCCTGGATATCGAGGCGCCGGCCTCCGGGGTGCTGCGCGATGTCAGCGCAGTGGAGGGAGAGAAACTGGAGGTTTTGAAGTGCATCGGTTTCATAGCCGCGCCGGATGAGAAGTTGCCGGAAGCCCCGGCAACCGCGAGGGCGTCCCCAACGCCCGCGGCTTCCACAGAGGCACCTCTGCCACCCCCGCCCCGGCAGGAAAAGCCGGCGGGGGGTGAGAGAATGTTCGTCTCACCTCGGGCAAGGAGGCTGGCGGAGGAGAGGGGGATTTCGCTAGAGAATCTGGCAGGGACTGGCCCGGAGGGGGCAATCGTCGAGCGCGACGTGCGCGCCTGTCTGGAGCGACAGGCGGCGGAGGGCATTGAGCAGCCGCGGGCGCAGGCATCTAACGAAGTCCTGGCGGAATCTCCGCTGGAGGAAGTTCGAGCAATCACCGCGGCGGTGACTTTGACTGCGGAAGTTGATGCCACGCAACTGGTGGACCTCCGCCAGCAGATGGCAGAAGCCGGCACGGCCGTCTCATACGATGACCTCTTCCTCTTCATATTGGGCCGGGTGCTGAAAGAGCAGCCAGCGCTCAATGCCTCGCTGGAAGGCAACACCTTGCGCCAGTGGAAGCGGGTTCACATCGGGGTGGCGGTGGATACGGAGACAGGTGTGGTAGCCCCCGTGGTCCGCGACGTGGATGGGAAGAGCCTGGGTCAACTGGCGCAGGAGGCATCGGCCTTGATTGAGCGAGCACAGGCCGGGCGCTTGTCGCCCGAGGAGTTGCAGGGGGCCACGTTTGCTCTGATGAACCTGGGGACGTTCGGCGTTGACACCTTCACCCCGATCATCGTCCTGCCGGAGACGGCGATCCTGGGCGTGGGCCGGATAGCAAGGCGGCCTGCGGTCAAGGACAAGTCGTTCGTGATCCGGGAGACGGTTTGGCTGAGCCTGGCCTTCGACCCCAGGCTGGTGAACGAGACCTCTGCCGCCCGCTTCCTTCAGCGGGTGGCCCACTTCGTGGAGCGACCGTATTCGATGTGGGTTTGAGCGGTGCCCGTGGGCCCGCCGCCGTTTCCTGTAGGGGCCGAACCTGTGTCGGCCCTAATTGAATGACATGCCCAACGCCAGAAAGAAAATCCGCCTTCCGCGAAGCGAGTACGGCGACCCCGAAAGAGTCTATTTCATAACCATCCACGCCACCAAGCCTGGGGCGCCCTTCAAGAACCCGCAATTCGCCCAGGAGGTCGTCAACTGTCTCGTCGACGCGAGAACCGCAAGCGGCTTCTCTCTCTACTGCTGCTGCCTCATGCCTGATCATCTGCACCTCGTCCTCTCTCCCTCCCCCCACGGCCCGGACGTGGTCGGCATCATCCGACACTTCAAGGGAGTTACCACCCGAAAAGCCTGGAGGCATGCTCTCGGCCCGAGTCTTTGGCAACGAGGCTACTACGACCGTATCGCCCGTCGGGAGGAGGATGTCCTCGGCATGTGCGAATACATCCTCAACAATCCGGTCAGGGCGGGCCTATCTCAAGACCACGAGGAGTACCCCTTCTGCGGCCTGATTGATCCCATTTAGGAAAGAGGGCCGACACAGGTTCGGCCCCTACACAAACGAACCCAGCCCCTGCCGCCCGCGCCTTTTCCTGCACACCCCCAACCCCGCTCACCATCCGCCCCTTCCTCCCCATGGCCCGAATCCACATCGGTTGTTCAACTGCTGTATAGGCCCAGCCTATCCCGTTCCGCCCTGCTCACTCCTCCTGTAGGGGCCGAACCTGTATCGGCCCGTCCCCCTTAGTTCAGTACCCCCCGTATTCGAGCGCCGTTTCGAGCATGGTGACGACGTTCCTCGGCGGGACGCCGGACTGGATGTTGTGAACGGCGGCGAGGACGAAGCCGCCGCCGGGGGCGAGGTCGTCAATGCGCCGGCGGACCTCGTCTCGCACGTCGGCGGGCGTGCCACGGGGGAGGACGTGCTGGGTATCGATGCCGCCCCAGAAGACGAGTTGGCCGCCGAACTCCTTCTTCAACTTCTTCGTGTCCATGCCGGCGGCGCTGACCTGCACCGGGTTAAGGACGTCCACGCCGGCCTCGATCAAATCCGGCAGGAAACCCGCCGACGCCCCACAGGTGTGGAAGAGGATCTTGATGTTGGGCGAGGCCGCCTTGATGGCTGTGAAGAGGGCTTGGTAGCGGGGCAGCAGGTAGCGGCGGAACATCTCGAGGGAAAGCATGGGGCGGTCCTGGAGGCCGAGGTCTTCGCCGAAGGCAACCACTTGAGGCGAATCGCCGACGTCGGCCAGCATCTTCGAGTAGAAGCGGATGTTAAGGTCAAGGATTCGGTCGAGCAGGCATTCAGTCAGTTCCGGGTTGGCGACGAGATTGACGAAACCATCCTCAAAGCCCTGTAGCCAGAGCAGCGTTTCCAGCAATCCGGCCCCTACCCTGGTGTAGAGGACGGTGCCGAAGCCCTCAGAGGCCAACCGTCGTCCCTCCTCCGGAAGGCCGGCCCAACGGGATGGGTCCCCGCCGTCGGGCAACGGATAGCGCCTGACCTGTTCTATATCGGCCCCCACCAGCGGGTGTTGATACATATCGTAGTAGAAGCCACCCGTCTTCGGCATCCGCCAGCCTAACCCCCACTCATCGCTATAGGCCCAGTAGTCGCCGGTGTCTTTGACCTGGATGGTCTTCTCGGGGCCGGCAGTGGCGAGATCAGGGTGGATGCCACGAACATCTATCTCGAACCGCTTGAGAAACTCTTCGTGAATGGCGGATAACTGCTGCATGAAATGCCAAATCGGCGGTTCGGGCAGATCCATGCCCAGATACTTGAGCACCTCAACGTAGGCATTCTTTTGGATCGAACTTGCCCAGGTGCTGCCGAGGTCAATCGGCACCCGGTCGGCTTCCTTGTGCTCCAAGGCTAATGCAAAGCGCTCTCTATGTGTCATCTTGCCACCTCCCCAGATTTGGTTTTCCGGGACAGTTACCTGTGTCGCAAGGGGCACAGGTAACCGTCCCCCCCTTCCATTGCGTTACTTGGGACTTCAGAAAGCATGTTTAACCTGAACCAACTCCTATGATACATATTTGAGGGGAATCTGTGTAATGGCCAGGCTTAGCGAGTTGCCGGTTGGATTTCCGGCTGGCCGTTTCTTGGGAGAGGGCACGGCGTGCCGTGCCCCTACCTGACGCGGTGGGCAGGGTGAGAGCAAAGAAGTCTGTAGCCGCCAGGTTTGGCGAGTTGCGGATTTGGGAAACAATGAGGGGAAACGGTTTCCGGTGATCGAGCGCTCCTTGCCCCTCGTTCACTCGCAGAGCGGAACCAAGCGGTTTCTTACTCAGTTATCGTATGACGGGTGCAGACAATGCGGCAGGTAATCACCCTGGTGAACGCAAACGAAATGCGGCCGGCGGTGGGGCCCATCGGGCTGGACTATCTGGCGGCCGCGCTTCAGGCTGAAGGTTTCGAGCCACGTTTGCTCGATTTGACCTGGGAAGATGACCCCGAGGCCGCCGTCGCGGCTATGTTCCACGTGGAACAATCCCTTCTGGTCGGGCTGACGGTGCGGAACACCGACGACTGCTACCTGGCGAGCCAATACTCGTGCCTGCCGCACCTGGCGGAGACGCTCTCGCTTCTTCGGCGGTACACAAGCGCGCCCATCGTGCTTGGAGGGAGCGGCTTCTCGGTGATGCCTGCGCCGCTCATTGAGGAACTTGGGGCCGACTTTGGAATAGCGGGTGACGGTGAAGAGGCACTGGCGGAACTGGCCTGGTCGGTGGCCGCAGGGGAGACGCCGGTTTCGGTCCCGGGGCTGGTTTGGCGCAACGCGGATGAGACCACGAGCAATCCGGCGCGGCCGGTTGACCTGAGGGCCTTGCGACTCTCGGGGCGAGACTTCATTGACAATGCGCGTTACTGGCGGGAAGGAGGGCAAGGCGGGTTTGAGAGCAAGCGGGGGTGCAACTGCGCCTGCATCTATTGCGCCGATCCAATCGCGAAAGGCCGTCAAATCCGGCTGCGGGACCCGGGGGAGGTGGCTCAAGAGGTTGCCAATCTCGCTGGTCAAGGGGTTAGTCACCTTCATACTTGCGATGCCGAATTCAACCTGCCCCGCAGCCACGCCGTGGCAGTTTGTGAGGCGTTGATCGAGCGGGGACTGGAGAGTCAGGTGCAATGGTGGGCGTATTGCGCGCCGACGAATTTCGACGAGGAACTCGCCGACAACATGAAGCGAGCCGGATGCGCGGGGATAGACTTCGGGGCGGATCACGGCTGCGACGAACAACTGGCAAGGCTGGGCAGAGAGCATCGGGTCGAAGACCTTGAACGGGTGGCCGAGGTTTGTCACAAGCACGACATCGTCTTCATGTTTGATCTCCTCCTGGGAGCGCCGGGCGAAACGCGAGAGACGATTCGAGAGACGATGCAATTGATGAGGCGGCTGGAGCCGTCGCGGGTGGGGATATCGGCGGGGGTGCGGGTGTATCCTGGAACTGCGCTGGCAGCGGAGGTCATCCGCGGCCCACTGGCTGAGCAAGCCGGGTTGGTCGGCCAGTTGGAGAACAACGATAATCTGACGAAGCCAATATTCTATGTCTCGCCGGAGATCGGGCCGGAAATCAGCAGTTACATCGGTGAGTTGGTTGGCGGCGATCAGCGATTCTTCTGCCCTGATCCTGCGGCGCAACTGACGGACTATAACTACTCCGAGAACAAACTTCTGATTGAGGCGATCCGAGCGGGTCATCGGGGCGCCTACTGGGATATCCTGCGCCGAGTGCAGGAGAACCTTCCTCCGGCGTAAGGGCTTCGGGCGCAGCATGTTGTGCGCCTTGCACATTACCCCAGGGCATTCCTCCGCCGGTTTTCCTGTAGCGCAGGGCTTAAGCCCTGCCGCCGTTCAAAGCACGGGCAGACCTGAAGGTCTACGCTACGGGTCCCGGTGGACGTGGCAGTGTAGCGCACGGCTTCCTTTCGGGGAGATCCTTTCTTTTCCGGCACCAGGGAGTGGGAAGAGGCCAATGTTGCTCTTCGGGGCCGACAGCGTTATGCTTGGGAAGCGGGACACAGCAACCCGTTTCGGAGAGCGGTTCGCAATCCTCTGTGCCAGCGATGGGAAAGACGGTGCTGTGTCCCATTTTTCCATTGAAGGAGCGGCAAATGAATAGCGAAGAGATTCGCGTGGGCATCATAGGTGCGGGGGCGAACACGAGATGGCGTCACATCCCAGGCTTGCAGGCGATTGAGGGGGTGACGGTCGTCAGCGTTTGCAACCGCAGTCGCGCCTCGTCGGAGAGGGTGGCGGAGGCGTTCGGCATTCCGAAGGTCTTCGAGAACTGGCAGGATGTCATTTCCGACCCGGACACGGACGCCGTCGTGATCGGCACGTGGCCGTATCTGCATTGCGAGGCTGCGCTGGCGGCGCTTGAGGAGGACAAGCACGTTATGTGCGAGGCGCGGATGGCTATGAACGCCTGGGAGGCGCACGCCATGAACGATGCCGCACGGGAGAGACCTTATCTCGTCGCCCAAGTCGTGCCGGAGCCGTTTACCCTTCGGGTGGACAGGACGATCAAGCGGCTCGTCGCCGAGGGTTACCTGGGAGATCTGCTTGCCATCGAGGTGCGCGCCGGCGGCACCTTCCTGGATGAGGAATCGCCGTTGCACTGGCGCCGGGACTTCGATCTCAGCGGGCTTAACACCATGAGCCTGGGTATCTGGTATGAGGCGGTAATGCGCTGGGTGGGGGAGGCGAAGAGCGTCATGGCCATAGGCAAGACCTTTGTCAAGATGCGCAAGGGCAGTGACGGCTTTATGCAGGCGGTGCGCATCCCCGAACATCTGGAGGTCATCGGGGAGATGGTTTGCGGCGCTCAGATGCACTTTCAGGTCTCCAGCGTGACCGGACTGGCCGGGGCAACGGAGATCTTCCTTTTTGGGAGCGAGGGGACGCTCCGTTTCTCGGAGAACAAACTATATGGCGGCAAGCGCAAGAACAAGAAACTGCGGGAGGTCGCGATACCGCCTGAGGAGGAGCAAAGCTGGCGAGTGGAGGAGGAATTTGTGAACGCGATACGCGGACTCGAACCAATCACCCACACCACCTTCGCCGACGGGGTGAAGTATATGGAGTTCACCGAGGGGGTAGCCCGGAGCGTGGCCAGCCGGGAGGCGGTCAGTTTGCCGTTATGAAGAGAGTTTCAAGTTTCAAGTAACAAGTTTCACGGGGGCGAGGGGAGGGTCGCTCCCAATTCCCGAGTGACAGGCTTTTGGGGGCGGAAGACTGGTCTGGCTTACTGCGGTCCGGTGGGCGGTGGCTGCTGGCTAGTTGGCGGCTCGGCGACTCCTCGGCGGCGTTCGGTCCAGGTTTCGCGGAGTGCGCGGCGCATTGCCAGGTAAGCCGCCTCATAAATGATGAAGAACAGGATGCCGAAAAAGACGATGGCCGCGAGTAACTTGAGGAGCCCTATGCCAGCCCCTACCATTCCGTATCCTACCATGTGGTTCATCATGATCTGCTGTCTCCTTTCGGATTGCTTGGGTTTTACCCAACCCTTCAGATGTTTCTCTGCCCCGCCCTTCCACCGGCGAGAATATGGCTCGGGTGGTCACTTGACCGGACCTCAATTCCGGGACTTCGTCAGCCCGCGCCGCGCGGAAAGGCTCAAAGATGCTCACCGAGCCCCTGACGCTGCCCCTCTGCACGGGCGGGGAGAGGCGGGTCAGGAGATAGCAACAAAGCCTGACCGGCTACTTGGAAGCAGCGGCAGTTTTTGCTTTAGGCGCTTTCCCGGCGATTTTCTTTTTTAGGGCTGCGAGTCGGTGCTCGATCTCCACGTCCTCGTCCCCCCGCTCGAGGGCACGAAACTTCTCCTCCACCGATTCAGCGCTCATCTGGGCCAAGACCTGAGCCCTTGCCTCTTCTCGGTCAACCTTGCCCTCCATTCGGCCGAACTCGTGAATGGCCGCAGTGGTCTCGCCGACCCCCTGGAGCACCCTCTCCACGCGAACCGTGGCCAGGGCAGCCTTGTGGCGGGAGATCACAGAGGAAAGGCGGATCTCCGCCTCGTCAATCCTGTCCGACAGTTGCTTGCTGGCCTTTTCCAGGTTCGCTACCACCTGCTGCTGGGTCTTTATCTGGGATGACCACTCGGTAGTGGCCTCCTCGAAACTCTTTTGGCGCTTCAAGGCTTGCCGGGCATCGTTGTCTTTGGCTTCCTTGACCGCCTGCTCCGCCCTTCGGCCCCACTTACGAGCCTGCTCCTCGCTGGCCCTCTGTTTGCGCTCGAGGATGAGAAGTTCTGCTCTGGCGTCAACCATCTCCTCCCGGACTTCACCTCGGCTGGCCTGAGCCTTTCTCAAGAACTCCTGAAGCATCTTCTCGGGGTCTTCCGCCTTGTCCAGCATGGCGTTGATGTTGGCGGATACGATGTTCTTAACCCTTCCGAGTATTCCAGGCATAGGACCTACCCTCCTTACCTTATTTCGGGAGCGCGCATGGCGCCCTTTTGCGATCTTCCATTCGCCCGCTTTCGCTTCCCTCAAGCCCTGACAGGATAGCATATTTGTCAAGAATTGTTAAGTAGGGGCGTCCGTCCAATCTTGGACGGACGCCCTGGGCGAGGCAGGTTTGCACGGGGCCGAGGATTATGCTAGGTTGGTTGGAAAGTCCGGAGGAAATCGGGGAGGTGGGACCTTTGGACACGCTGCACATAATATACTGGACGATGGCGGGTGTGGGGACGCTGGTCACGGTCCTCATGCTGATCTTCGGGGCGGAGCATGAAGTGGGAGGGCACTTTGAGGTGGGATTGGGCCACGACGTCCACGTTGAGGCAGGACATGGAGGAGGAGAGGCCCATGGTGGCCCCAGCCTGCTGAGTCTCACGGTCATCATGGCCTTTGTGGGGGGTTGGGGTTGGGGAGGGCTAATCGGCGTGGATGCGCTCCACTGGGGGTTGTTTAGCCTGCCATTCGGATTGGCCTCGGGATTTGTCCTGGGTGCGGTGGTCTATTACTTCATGGCATTCCTCTACGCCCAGGAGGCTACCAGCACGGTGGGAGAGGCGCACATGCTTGGGCAGGAGGGCATGGTGCTCACGGCTATCCCTGCCGGTGGAACCGGAGAAGTCAGGGTTAACGTGAGGGGAACGACCATCAAGAGCCTGGCGCGGGCGGAGTCCAGCGAGGGAATAGCTGCGGGTGCTAACGTGAGGGTGGTTGGGGAGGTTGGGGGGACTTTGGTGGTCCGATCTATTCAAGCATAAGGATTCCAAGGAGGGAAGGTAAAGATGCAAGGCATTAACATGCTTCCGGTCTATATCGGGTCGGCGATAGTGCTCTTGATCGCGGTTTTGGGGGTTGCGGCCAGGCGATACGTGAGGGTGCCGCCGAACCAGGTGGCGGTGGTATACGGCAGGCGAGCCAGGGACACTCAGGGGAACCTCACCGGGTTCCGGTTGGTGCAGGGGGGAGGGTTCATAAAGTGGCCGATCGTGGTGTCCGTGGAATGGCTATCGCTGGAGGTCATGCCGATCCCGGTTAGCACCTTGGGGGCGGTGACGATTGACGGGGTTCCGGTTCGGGTGGATTCGCAGGGGAATATCAAGATAGGCTCCACCGAGACGCTGCAGCGAGCGGCGTCCGAGCGCTTCCTGAACATGAACCACGCCGCCATCTTGCAGCTGATTCAGCAGACGATGGAGGGACACCTGCGCGCCATCGTTGGGACGATGACGGTGGAGGATCTCATCAAGAACCGGGCCGCCTTCTCCGCGAACCTGGTGGAGCAATCGGCGAGGGACCTGGAGACGATGGGCCTGGTCATTGACAGCATGCCCGTTCGAGAGATCACCGACGAGCACGGCTACATCGAGGCGTTGGGAAAGAGGAGGATCGCCGAGGTAAAGCGGGACGCCCAGATAGGCGAGGCGGAGGCGCAGCGAGACGCTGACCAAAGGGCTTCCGACGCCCGCAGGATTGGGGAAACGGCCAAGATAATGGCGGACGTGGGAATCGCTGAAGCGGACCGGGACAAGAGGATCAAAGTGGCGCAGTTTGACGGGCAGGCGAATACTGAGAGGGCCAAGGCGGATCAGGCTGGGCCTCTGTCCTCCGCGACCGCCAAGCAGGCGGTGAAGATTCAAGAGGTCAAGATCGAGGAAGTCGAGAAGACGGCTCGCATCACCGTTCAACAACAGGAAGTGCTTCGGAAGGAGCAGGAACTGGGGGCCACCGTGGTCAAGCCGGCTGAGGCGGATCGGCAGCGGGTGATAATCGAGGCGGAGGCGAAGAGACAAGCCGCCATCACCATGGCGCAGGGTGACAAGCAGGCCGCGGTTCTCCGCGCCGAGGGTGACAGGGATGCCCGAATCGCCGAGGCTACGGCTGACCAGGCGGAGCGGGAGAAGGCGGGGGCCGGCGAAGGCTCGAAGGCGCGGGCCATCGGCGATGGTGAAGGCGCCGCGATAAGGGCGAAGGGCCTTGCGGAGGGCGACGCCATCAAGGCGAAGTGGATAGCGGAGGCGGAGGGCATGGAGCAGAAGGCGGAGGCTTGGAGGAAGTATGGCGACGCCGCCATCATCCAGGTGCTGCTGGAGAACTATCCGAACGTGGTGAGCGCGATGAGCGGGCCGATGCAGGCGATCGGAACCGGCCTGGCAAACATTGACCGCATATCCGTGGTGGACATTGGCGGCGGAGGAAGCGGCGACGGGAACCCGATAGGGCGGGTAGTGGGCCAGGTTCCCAAGCAGTTCCTCGCCATGAACGAGCAACTCAAGGCCGTCTTCGGCATTGACCTCGCCGAACTGCTCGCGCAAAGGCTCAAGCACAGCGGAGCGACCGGCGAATCCGGCGAGGCAGCCGCGCAGCCACCGACAGGTGCAGTGGGAGCCGCGGAGCCGGCGGCCGAGTGAAGGGGTGAGCCGCGGCCCCTAACTTCGAGCATCGTTGGCTTCGACCGCGAGACGCGGAAAACTGTGCGGCTGACTCGGAGTTGAGATATGGCCCCGTACGTCTTGGTCTGGGGGGATGTCGGCGCGGCCGATAGAGCATCAACGGAGCGAAAGGGAGGTTTCTGTTGGATATGCGAAGCACTGAGGCCGACCCAGGGGCCGGCGGCATAGGGCGAGGTCCGGATAACTACGAGGCTATACGTAGGCTCCTGCACGTCGAAACAGGGGATGCTTCGCGAGGGCTCTCAGAGGCTGTCGCGGTTGGGTTCGTGGAGAACGCGCTTCTATTCCTGGATCGAGAGAAGCAGTTCACAGTTCTGGAGATTGCCGAGTCTGTCCGCACATTGTTCGATCTGCGCTTTGAGACGGGGGAGCTACGCCAGGCCCTACGAAATGTGACCAGACGGCACCCTCAGAGGATCGCGCAAACGCGTGGTTTCCCCCCTAGGTTCGGCCTGACTCAGGACCGGCGCTCAGCCCTGGAGGTCCAAGTCCAGCAGTTCGAGGAGAGCGAACGCGGGATCTTTGCCGGTTGGGCAGAGAGCCTCCGGACGAAGTGGCCCGACCTGAGCGATCAGCACGTAGAGCAACTTCTCACGGACCAGCAGGCCTTCAACAAGCAGGTGCTGCTTCGCTACGGCGCGCAATGTGAGCAGCTCTTGGCGCCTGCGGAGGGCTGCAAGGATCTGCCTCCCCGAAGGTCGTCGGTGGTGGAGAGCCTCGCTTCGTTGCCCCAGCGAGAGCCACAGGTGGCCGACATTCGTGAGGAGGAACTACTGCGGTTCTGGTCTGAGGGGGAACCAGAACGTGTCCGCTATCTGTCGCGTCTGCTGGACAATGTGTGCCTCATCCACACAGCTCACATCGACCCGAAAGCATCGGCACTCGTCCGCGGCGTCTTTGCGGATACCGTATTCTACCTGGACACCAACGTTCTCTACCGGGCTCTCAATCTACAGGGCCCACACCGATTCTTTCAGATGAGGACCGTCCTCGACATACTGTCTCGGGTTGGCGCGCGGCGTCGGGTGTCGCAAGCGACCCTACAGGAACTAAGGACTTCGCTGCGAGGCCGGCCAGACGTCATCCAGAAATATCCAATCGCCTCTCGACGGCTCGCTGACCTCGCCGCGCAGGCGACCTCCGAGACGGACTTTGTAAGCCTCTACCTGGCAGAATACGCGCGGAGCGGCATTGGGGTGGACGACTTTGCCGCGCTAGTGAGAAACGTAGAATCCCTTCTGATCTCCCTAGGGATAGAGATTGACCAGGACAACCATCAAGAGTTGATGGAGTCGCCCAGCCTTGACAAAGAGAAGGGCCTGGTGATCCTTGCGGCGGAGGGGGAAGTTCCCCACGACGCCGTCGTGACCCATGACGCCCTCCACAGGCTGCTTGTGCTTAAGGTGCGCAACGGAACCCGGTCCTTCGCCCAGGCGCGCGCTTGGTTCCTGACCTGCGACGGGAAACTAGGGCTCTACGACAGGATGGCCCGCGGCCGGGGGGGCTCGGGCGTCCCGTTCTGCATATACCCGGACCAGTGCGTGCAGATGACCCGATGGATGCTTCCCCGCACGGATGACTACGATAGGGCGTTCGTGCAACTGGTCTGTTCGCCCCATGTCGTGACCCTGGCACATCTGCCCTCTGAGGCGGCGCATCTGGTCTGTGCCCGGATTGACCGGTACGCTAGGGAGCGCGGAATCAGCGAGCAGACAGCAGAGGCAATGGCGGTCTTGACCCTCGTCGACAAACGCCTCGAGTCCGGGTTTAGGAAGTCGGAGACGGACGATGAGCGGATGAGGGAGATCGACGATGCCATGGCGCGAGCCCTGCAGGAACTCGACAGGAGAACCAAAGAGATCGAGCACGCCAGGACGCTCGCGGCGGCCGCCGCGGTCCAGCAAACTGCCCTGCAAGGCGCGCAGGTTAGGTCGCTGACGAGCGAGCTCGCAGGGACCCGGGAGACACTTCAGCGGGTGCAGGAAGAGGGCGAAGGCGAGCACGCGGAAAGGCTCAAAGCCGAGCAGGACGCGGCTGCTGAGCGGGAGGCTCGTGAGACGGCTGAGAAAACCGCGGCCACCGCCGAGGCCGTACTGCTGAGGTTAAGGTGGGTCGCCTGCACCGCGCTATGGGGGGGCCTCTTTCTGTGTTACTGGCTCCTACCATGGGCCAAATGGCCTGGGTTTGCTCCTTCTCTCTACCGGGTGGCCGCCTTCCTGCTGGCTAGCCTGGTTCTGGGGCTTCCGCTCGGGTTTAGGCGGGCCTGGCCCATAATCCTCGGAGTTTGCGCGGTAGGGCAATTCATCTCGTTCCTCCTGCGGTAGGAACCCGGTTGCGGGCACCTCCGAGGACAGTTGTCTATTTCCCCTGGTGGACACAGGCAACTGTCCCCTTTCCAGCTTTTAGGCTAATTCCTGTAATTTCAGGTCGGCTTCGGGTTGGAGATGTGTCTTTTTTGGCGTGTAGTGAACATTTGTTTGCCATAGCCAGTTGTGCTATCATGTATCAGGTTGGCGCGGAGCGCGCCCGGAGCATGAGGAGCGTAAGTAGATGGAGATAGGAAGTTCAGGAGTGATTGACGCCATCGTCCTGGCGATAGGAGTGGGCTTGCTGGTTTTCTTCTGGCCCTTTGGCAGGCAGGAGCGGAGCGAGGAGGAGAGGGTGCAAAGGGAAAGCCAGGCGAAGGAGGAGGACGGTTTGGGTCATGTCTTAGCGGTGTTCGACAGACCCGTCTCCTCCCCCTTGATGGGGGAGGAACAAGGTGGGGGTGAGGAACTTGAGGCCCCCCACCCTAGCCCTCCCCCACAAGGTGGGGAGGGGAGTACCGGCCTGGGAGGCTTCTCCAACGTTGGCGAGAGAGCAGATAGGCTCCGCGACGCAGCGTAAGAAGCGTCTGAGCGGCTAGGCGTCCAGGCGTCTGAGAGTCTGGGAGTCTAACCCAATTCCCCATTTGAGGTAAGGACGCAGAGGGGAGTAGGATCGCCGGACAGCGGCACAAAGCAGTCCGTGGCGGATTCTCATTTAAGAGGCCTCGCTTGTCCAGGAGACTGCAACGACTTACACTACAGCCCGTAATGGTTGACAAGGTGATGGTATGACTCCGAGAGAACGGTTCATGTCTGCGTTGAACCGCCAACCGCTGACGGGGCGGGTGCCCCATTTCGAACTGGTCTTCTTCCTGACGATGGAGGCCTTCGGCAAGGTTCATCCTTCCCATCGGGCTTACAGTCAATGGGCCCAAATGGAGGAAAAGGAACGTCAGTTGCACCGCCAGGACATGGCCGAGGCATTCCTGCTTACTGCCGAGCGATTCGAGCATAGTGCGATCTTCCTTCATCCCAACCCCGGCACCGAAGAAGAGACCATGCGCCTCATCAGCCTCATCCGCGAGAAGAGCGGCGACCGCTATTTTCTCATGCTTCACGGCGACGCAACATACGGCATTCCGTCTGGGGCGGGCATGGAGGAGTTCTCCTGTCGCCTGGTGGAGGAGCCCGAGAAACTCAAGACGGAGGCGGACACGTCCGTCAATAAGGCTTTGAAGCAGGCCGAACGATTGCGGGCTCACGGAGGGCTGGACGGCTTCGCCCTCTGTTCGGACTATTGCTTCAATGTCGGTCCTTTCCTCAGCCCGGCGCAGTTCGGCCAGTTCGTGACACCCTATCTCGCCAGACTGATTCAGGGCTATCGCGACCTCGGATTCTACGCAATCAAGCACACTGACGGCAATATCATGCCGATCCTTGACCAGTTGGTTCAGGCCAACCCTCATGCGCTGCACTCGCTTGACCCTCAGGCGGGAATAGACATGAAAGAAGTGAAGCGACTGGTCGGCGATAAGGTTTGCCTGATCGGCAACGTCAACTGCGGACTCCTCGATACCGGCACCGACGAGGAGGTCGCTGCCTCCGTTCGTTATGCCCTGCGGCACGGAATGCCCGGCGGCGGTTATATCCTCTCCACCAGCAACTGCATCTACACGGGCATGCGGCTGGCACGCTATGAATTGATGCTGGATATCTGGCGGCGAGAGGGCAACTACTGAACTATCGGCTGGGGACAAGTTCCGTTTTCCACCCCGTTTTCCACAACGGGCGACAGGTTCTGACCGCCTTTTTCCGTAGCGATTGACAGGGGCGGGAGGGCATCCTATAAAGATGAGCGCCCGCTTGTCGTTCAACATGGGCCCGGGAGGGTTAACATTGATCAGGCAGAGTTTCGTAACGGTAGCGGTATTGGCGGCGGTGCTTGGTTTCTTCGTATCGGGCGGCGTCCCTGCAGCGGAGGAGGAGGCGACTTTAAGTCAAGTCAGGATGCTGAGTTGCCGCAAAGCGGATCCGGCGCCGGTGATTGACGGGCGCCTTGATGATGCCTGCTGGCGGCAAGCCGAGCCGGCCAGCGAATTCAGCGAGAACAAAACCGGCAAGCCAGCAGAGGTCCAGAGCGTGGCGTTCGCGGCCTATGACAGCGAGAAGGTTTACTTTGCCTTTTGGTGTCCTGAGCCGGACACGGCCGATCTCGTCGCCAGAGCGACGATGCACGACGACGTCGAACTGTGGCGCCGGGATGATGCTGTGGAGGTCGTTCTGGATCCGAATCACGACTGCCAGGACTACTTCCGGCTGGCGAGGAATGCGGCGGGAGCCCACTGCGACGACCGCGGAGACATCTACGGAGGATTTGACCCAGAGTGGAATCCGGAGTGGGAATCGGCGGTGCAGGTGGGCGAGGGGGAGTGGGGTTGCGAGATGGCCATCCCGTTTGCGCAATTGGGTGTGACCGCGCCGAAGGAGGGCGACATCTGGGGCTTGAACCTGAACCGGTACCGCTATGCTGGTTCCCCCAATGAACGCAGCTCCTGGTCACCTATCGGCCCGGCGGTTCGGAACCCGGAGATCCTTGGCGATCTCTTCTTCGGCCAGCCGTCGTGCTGCCTCACCGGCATCGGTTCCCGCTGGTTCGGCGGGAGTCACAACCAACTTCTCCTGCACATTCGCAACCTAACGGATCGTCTCCTTCAAACCCGCGTGGTTCTGGAGTCCAACCAGCCGGAGGGCCCCTGGATGAGCTGGGGCGAGGAAGTTACTGTCTCCAGCAAGAAGGAGGCGTCAGTCGAGATTGGCTATGAAATCCCAGGGCAGAGAAGTCAGCTGAGCCTGCGCATCATGAATAAGGAATCCGGGCAGCAGCTCTACTCGGCGACCTACTATCATGCCTCACCGTTTGGGGTGAATCAGATCAAAGAAGAAGCGCTCGCCATCGCCCGGGCGGCACGGCCTCCAGCCGACGGGTTGCTTACGGCTCGCTGGCTGGGGGTGGAAACGCGGCGGCAACGCCTTGACGACGACCTGGAAAAGATTGGCAGAGAGAACGTCTTTCCGCTGAACGTGAAACTGAGAGCGGTGGAGCAAACGCTGAGTCAGGAGCGAGTGGCAGCCGGCTTGCTCAGAGGACAGGTGCCGGAGAGTGGGTCGGAGTTCTCTTTGGCGGCTTTGGCAGGGGATCCTCGGGTGGAGGTAGTGTGGATTGCCCGGTTTCGAACGTGGGGCCCTTCCCTGCAGAAAGGACGAGGGTTCGGCGATGTCTGTGTGTATTTCGCCGGCATCCCCCTTGGCAAGGTCAACGAGAAAATCCGTCCCTCCGCAGAGGCGGCTCGTGCTAGAGTGGAGTCCGAGCGGGCCGACGCGCTAACGAGGTTTGGTGTCGAAATCAGCGACTTCGCATGGAACGGCTACCAGGGGGTGCGTGCCACTGCGGGAGAACACTTCATGTGGTTGGCCAAGGGTAACTCTACGCTATGGCTGGGAGGAGCCAGCCCCGAGATCGTGGAGATGCTGTTGACGAAGACGGCCGCACGCGAGCCCATCTCGGCGGAAGATGTGGAGCAAATGAGGAGGTCTGTCCCCATGCCGGTCCAGGTCTCTGAGCTCGCAAGGATCCTTGGACTGGACTACAAGGGCCCTGTGATCATGGTTGGGGAGAATGCCAGCCGGATGGAGTTATCGGCAGCTCATGAGTTGAGGGCGGCCCTGGGGGGAACCATCCGGCAAGGTGGCGAACCGGGCCAGGGGGCGCCTCTGGTTCTCCTGGGGACGCCGCTGTCGAATCCCGCGGTCGCCTCGTTATTGGCTGAAGTCAAGCTCGACAAGGGAGGTCTGTTGACCGTCCGCGAGAACCAAGGAGTACCGACCGTGATTGTCACGGGGGACCATCCGACCGGGGTTGCGGAGGCGGCGAAGAGTCTTATCGCGGTAGTTGAGGTGCTGAAGGAAAAGCGGATGTTCGTGGGGGATCTACACATGCATTCCACCTACTCCGACGGGAGCACCTCGCCCACTATCGTCTGTGAGTCAACCATGGCCAACTACATGGATTTCATGTCTTTGACTGATCACGGCACGATTCAGGGGGACGAAGAGCTCCTGGCCAAGGCGAAGGAATCGGGGCTAGACTATCCAATCATCGTGGGGGAGGAGGTGACCATGCCGGCCGCGCATATCGTGGCCATTGGGGTGTCCCACGTGATTCCACAAAGCGAAGAGCCCGGTAGGGTCCCGCAAATCATACACGAAGCGGGCGGTGTGGCGATCCTTGCCCATCCGGGTGACCCTAAAAGCGAGTGGGCGAAGTCTGCGCTCGAGAAGGGGGTTGCCTCCGGCCTGGATGCCTTCGAGGCCAGGTATGACACGCCGTGGTATTATCCGAAATGGAAGGCCGCCGAGCGGCTGCCCTCGATGGTATCTTCCACCGATTCCCACTCTGGCACCTTTGAAGGCCTTACGGGCATGTGGAGCACGCTTGTATTCGCGGAGGACGACTCTCCGGAGGCCATCGTGGCGGCGGTCCGGAATGGGGATTGCCTCGGCTATACCGACGGGAACCTGTATGGCCCTGACCGGCTGATACGCGTGTTCAACGCGCTGATCAGCGATGGGGCTTATCTCGAGAGCCAACATCTGGAGCGCCTCCGTCATCGCATGAGCACCGTCCCGAAGGAATAGCCGGCCGGTTTCCACGAAGACCTGGCAGGGACGGCCGCTCCCGGATTTGACATCGGCTGGAGTGCCTCATATAAAGGCCACGTGGCCGCTTTAGTTCAACACAGGCAGGGGAGGGTTGACCATGGTTAGAGTGCGTCTTATGAACGTAGCGTTGCTGGGTGTGGCGCTCGCTGGGGTCTGGGTTGCGCGAGCGGAGGCGGCGAAGGTTTTCCTGGAGGCGGAGGAGTTCGTGGTGCAGAAGGGAGACTGGCAGGCGAAGGACTGGGGGACGAACTACTACTGCAGCACCTTCGCCAACTCATTCCTTTCGCGGCAGAAATACCTGGGCGCGCCGGAACAGGGGGAGGAGTCGGTGGCTGTGCGGGACTTCGACGTGCCTGCGGATGGGACCTATCGGGTCTTGATAAGGTATGAGGCATGTTGGCGCTTTCAGACGATCTTCGGTGCTCGGATTGAGCAGGGCGGGAAGACCGTCTTTCAACGAGACTACGGGGCGTTGGATAACGTAAAGGTTTGGGCTTTTGGGGAGGGCTTGAAGAAGGAAGTTCGATGGTGGTGGGGGCCGGATGAGAATATCGTCTGGGAGGGTTACGACTACGAGGTGAAGTTGGCGAAAGGTCCGGCCCGAATGATCCTGACGAAAGGTCGGCAGCCGGAGCCGGCAGCGCGCCGGAACGTTGACATCGTCATGCTCACGGACGAGGTGGAAGATCTCGACAAGCGGCTGAAGAGCGAGAACTATTTGCCTTTCGACGGGCTGCTGACTCAGGATGGCGACCTCTTTATCCGGTTTCGCAACGTGGGCAGCGTGGGCGCGTTCCAGGCCAGTGGCGGAGTAACGGAGCACTCGTCCTATTGGGTGCACATGCGGGCCTGGCCGGGGATACAGTTGGAGCGGGCGGGAACGGTTGAGCCAGGAGGAATGAGCGAATGGCTTGAGATTGGGTCGAGCCTCGACTCGCTCAACGAGAATACCCTCGGGTTGACGCTCAAAGCGACGGAGGAGGGGGTGGAGGAGGAGGCGATCATAGAGTTTGCCGTGCCGGAGAACGGGACGAAGAAGGTCATCAAGACGATCCAATGCGAGTTCGCCGGTTCGATGAACATGCGGATTGCAGTGCCGGGGGGCGTTCGTTTCGGGAAGCCGATACTTACGAGCGACGAGGTGACGCAAGCCATTCACGATTATTGCGCCGCGCTTCCGAAGAAGGGCAAGGTGCCGACGCTGACCCCCATTTTCGGCATCGGGCCCTGCAATGGCATCGGGTCATACTACATCGCGGTTGACAAGTTGCCGACCGCGCCGATCGAATCCCTGGGAGATGAGATTGGCCTGCCCGGAGTATCACCGGAGAATGCGGAAACGCAGCAGCGTTTCCGCGATTATGCCAAGAAAATGAGGGTGGCTCCGGAGGATCTTTTGGAAGAGGCGCCGCCGGGCGCTGCGAAAGAGGAATTGTGGGGACGGGTTATGCTGAACCTGGATGACCCCAAGCGTCCGGTGAGTTATTACCACAGCCAGGAGTTCCGCATTGAAGAGGGGATCCGTCAACTGAAGGAACGAACGGCGGGCCGCCCTTACGTTGGGGCGAACTATTCTCCGCACGTCTATTACTGGCCGGACGAGGGGAAGTGGGTGCGGGTTTTCAAGCGGCTGGGGATGACAATGCCGTGGGGTGAGGACTACGATTGGCAGATACCCGAGCTGAGCGTGCAGATCACGTCTTACTTGATTGATGTGTTCCGCTGCGGAGCCAAGTATCACAATCTTCCAATCATGTTCTACGTTATGCCCCACGCCCCCGGGAATACGGCGCGGGATTTCCGGCTCAGTTACTACCAGGCCTTCGCTCACGGGACGAAACTGGTCAACTTCTTCATGGCGGAGCCGATCGTGAACGGTTATACGGAGAACTACGTTCGCCATGAGGCGCTCGATCACTGGAAAGCGCTGCATGACGTCGTGTACGAAACCGGTGCGTGGGAGGACTTGATCCAGTCGGGACACGTCCGGCCGGCGAAGGTGGCGCTGGTGCTCTCCTCAGTCTCCGACATCTGGGACAGAAGCCCTGCCTACAACCACGAGCGGAAATGCCTCTACTTTGCCCTGCGCCATTCGAATCTGCCGGTTGACTTCCTCACCGAGGAGGACATGGCGGAAGGCTACCTGAAGGACTACAAGGTTGTATATTTAACAAGCGAATACCTACACAGCAGGGCTGCTGCTGCGCTGGCGCGCTGGGTGCGGTCGGGAGGGGTGCTCTTTTCCGTGGCGGGAGGAGGCTTCAAGAACGAATACAACCAACCGAATCGGCTGATGAATAGACTATACGGGATTGCCGAGCAATCGCTGGAGCGTCATGCTGACATTGTTATGACGAAGGCGGATTTGCCGTGGATGGAGCCGCTGGATACCGTCGCCATATCGGCCAACGTCATCGGCCAAAAGAGAGCGAGCATGCCAGCCCTTGGGTTCAAGCAAACACTCAAGGTGAGCACCGCGCAGGTTTACGGGACGTTCCGGGACGGCTCGCCGGCCATCACGGTCAACTCCTATGGAAAGGGCCGGGCCATGCTGGTGGCGACCTGGCCTGGAGCGGCATACGTGAAGCCCGCCATTCCTTTGCGGCCTTGCGATCGCGGCGACACGGACGACGCGATGGACCACTTCTTGCCTACCAACTACGACGTGCGGGCGAAGTGCCTGATAGACCTGCCGACTCTGTGGGCAGGTGTCGAGCCGGACGTGGTGACTTGGGAGCCGTTGGTTTGCTCCACGATCATAGATGCGCCGGGCGGGATCGCCATCCCGCTGATGAATTTCTCGGGCAGCCCCATCCCGAGCCTTCGGGTGATAGTGAAGGTCGAGGGGGAGTTCAGTTCGATTTCCACGGTCGAGCAGGGAGAGGTGACGCCCATCCGCGATGGAGACCGCCTGATCTTCAAGCTGCCGATGGGCACGACTGACATGATCATGCTGCGGCGATAGGCTCTGAGGCGGTGCGAGCTTCAGGTTCGACCCATAGACCGAAAGGGGCGGGGCTGCTCGATGAATCCCAGGGGGGCGGAATGATGGTGAAGTTCCAGAACCCGATGCTCCGCGCTCTCGAAGGGGAGCGCTATGAGGTCCAGGCGCCGGACACGCTGGATCTGGCGGATCGGATGGCCCTGGCGGTTAATGCGCTGACCAACGTTTTCAACCCCAGTGAGAAATACGCCCTCTACTTCACCGTGCGCTTCTCTTGCCGGCCACCTTTGCTCATGGCGAATCATCCCATGGACGCCTTTCTCAATATCCCGCCGAAGTTCATCGAAGCGCTGGCGCTTTGTCGCCTGGCATCGGGCACCGACCTGAACATCCAGACGGATGGTGCTGTCCTGGCGGAACAGTTGACTCTGGTCGCCGAGGACGGGCTGAGTTATACGCCGCTTGATGCCATGGTGCGCCTTGAGCACCCGGAGATGGAACGGCCGTTCGCCGAAACGTGGGCGGAGGGGCGGACGCTTATCGCGCTCTCGATGTTGACGCAACTGGATGACAACCCGATCTGGGCGGAGGTGGCGAGGCGCAAGGTGGACGCGATGCTCTCGCTCGCGACGGAGAAGGACGATTACCTTTATCTCTGGAAGATGCGCCTCCGTCCGGGTGATAGGCCGAATGGCGCGCCGGAGCCGGGCCTGTGGCCGGCCATATACGCGTCGGGCGCTTTGGGACACGGCTCCGCCCTTTTCCACCGGGTCACCGGCTATGAGCCGGCCTTGAAGTTGGCGAGGGGGCTGGCGCGCTGGGCGGCGAAGCGCGTCTTTTGCAGCGAAGACGGCAGTTGGAACTATCAGCATTTCCACCATAGCCTTTACTCGCTCATAGGCGTCCTAGAGTATGCCCTGGCGGCGGGGGACGAGGAGTTGCTGGCGCGGGTGGATGCTTGCTACCGGTTCGCTCGCGAGATGGGGGACTCGCTGATCGGGTACTTCACCGAGTATATGCCGGGACACCCGGACGAACGATTCGTTGATGCTCCCAGGGCGGTGGAGATTTGTGAAATCGCGGACATGGTGACAATCGCGCTGAAACTGACGCAGGCGGGCGTCGGAGACTACTGGGACGACGTTGACCGTTGGGTGCGGAACATGTATGCGGAGGGGCAGATAACGGACACGGACTTCGCCGAGAGGATTCCGGAGGAGTTCATGTGGCCTCCTCCGCCGATGCCCTACGTTGATGATAGGGACATCACGAGGCGCTCCCTGGGGGCCTTCTGGGGATGGATGCAGCCGAACAATGGGCTTTCCATTCGCATCAAGGAGGGAAAGCGCAGACTGCTCCCTTGGTCCATCCAGCACTGCTGCACGGCGAACGGGTCGCGCACCCTATACTATGTCTGGGACAGCATCGTGACGCGCTCAGGAGGGGCCACGCAGGTGAACCTGTTACTGAACCGCGCCAGCCCCTGGCTGGACGTGGAGAGTTACCTTCCGGTGGAGGGCCGGGTGGTGCTCAGGAGCAAAATCGCGCAGCGCGTCGTCGTTCGGTTGCCGGAATGGGTGGAGGCGAGCACGGTAACAGTTACCGTCGAAGGGAAAGATAAGTCTGTGCGGAGTCGGGGCCGCGAACTGGCACTGGGGCAGTTGAAGGCGGGGGAAGCCGTGACGGTGAACTTCCCGGTGCCGGAGCGCACCTTCTGGCGGCTCATCAGCAACTTCCCCTTCAAACTCACCATGCGCGGCTCGAAAGTCGTGGCAATCGAACCCCGCGGGGAAGCCGCCCCGCTATACGAACGGCAGCCGACCGGCAGGCTGGTGGGGAAGACGCGGTTCGTTACCAAGAAGAGGGTGGTGTGGTGAGGGGGGACGTTTCGCTCAGGGCGGCAGCCAGCACGGTCACTTTGGACTGGCCCAGGTTCCCTGCCTCTATCCGCCAAGTATGGGATAGGCCTTGACTGCCCGCACCCGCTGAGTTAACTATACTGTGAGTGTTTTTGGGCGATTTGCAGCTCGAACTTCTCCATGTGGGAGCAAGTTCAAGTGAGAGAGTCGGGAGGGGGGATGATCGCAAACATGGCTGAACCAGATGAAATCCACGAGGTCCCGTTGGCAGAGATCTCGGTCAGTAAGCACAACGTCAGGGATAGTGATCGGCGGAAAGGCCTCGACGAGCTGAAGGAGAGCATTAAGCAGCTGGGCCTGCTGCAACCCGTTGTACTCATAGGGCGTTTTGGGGACAAGCCGTACAAGCTACTGATCGGACAGCGAAGATTCCTCGCACATCAGGAGTTAGGCAAGAAGACGATCAGGGCGGCATTTACGGATCCTGCGGACGACTATCGGGCTCTCGCCGCATCTCTAGGCGAGAACCTGTGCCGGGTCGACATTAACCATGCCGATGCAGCGAAGGCTGTAACCCAACTTTACAGGCATTACGGCGCGGACATCGAGCGGGTAGCCAAAGCGACCGGGCTCTCCAAACGGGTCATCAATACGTACTTGCGTATAGAGGAGCAGGCCTCCCCCCATATGAAACAGCTACTTGCTAAAGAGAAAGTCACCAGGGCAGACGTAAAGCGGGCTCTTCGGGCAGGAGGGGACAATATCAAGAAGGCTGAGCGTCTGCTGGATCTCATGGTGACCGAAAAGCTCACAACGTACCAAAAGGGCAGAGTGGTGGGATATGCGCGTGAGGATAGCAAAACCTCAGCCGAGGAGATCGTCGAGAAAGCTTTGGAGCCCAGAGTGGAACGCACGGTGACCGTGCCGCTCCCGAAGCATGTCAGGGAGGGTCTTGAGAGGGCGGTCAAGATGCTGAATCAGACGGCAGAGGAGATAGCCAGTCAAGCCCTTGAGGAGTGGCTTTCTGACAAGGGGTTTGTCGAGTCTTGAAAAGCAGTGATCTGGCAAGACCTAAACCCTCCGAGGAGGAGGTCGATGCCGCGCTGGCCGCAATCATTGCCAATACCAGGCGCTTGCGGCGCAGCCTAAACCTGTTGGAAATCGCGAAGAACATAACGGTTGCTTTGGGGCGGGTGGGGAGTCTGCAGAAACTCTCTTATCGGGTAGGTCTCTCCGAGCAGATGCTGCGCGAGTTTCTGGCTGTGGAGGACTTGGTGCCTAAGGTGCGGGGGCTTGTGGCCAGACGGGAAATCGACGGCATAGACATTGCCAGTCGCATCGCAAGGCTGCCAGCCAAAGATCAGGTGCCCACGGCTGAGGCTGCAGTTGCTCGCCGACTGGACGGAGCCGATGTCCGAGCCGTGGTTGCATTGCGCAAAGTGCTGCCTCGGACCAGTATCGCGAAGGTGATAGACCGGGTTCGGAAATCACGCGACATAAGGGAGTACCTCGCGGAATTCATCGTGCCTCCCGATGCGCCCAGCACAGCAGGTATTGAGACGTGCTTTGCGGAGCTGGTTGGGAAAGAAAACATTCGACGGTTCGACGTCGCGGGGCCAGTGGGTGTCTTGGCCATGAACCCCGAAGGACGAAGGCGTTTGCAGCAAATTGCGAGGCGACGGGGCTTAACGACAAGAAGGCTGGTTGACATGCTTGTGGCAAAGGGGGCGACACGGCGTGCCCAGAGCCCTAACAAGTAGGCACCAGGGGTACGGTAGGGTGCTGTCCTTGGAGCCCTTTTGGGAGCTACTGACAGCACTTGAATCGTACCGCCTTGATCCTGAACTTGCGCAGACAAAACAGAGCGAGAGAATCCATGCTTTCATCAGAGGTCTACGGCTATCAGCGCGGCTAATCTACATCATCAGGCGAGTCCTGTCTGGCACTGGGATGGAGGTACATTGGGGGCAAGTCCTCAGTGAGGACGGAAGGGTCTGTTCGCGCGAATGCGACGTAATAATCCATCGCCCGGGCGAGCTTGCCCGGTGGAACGGAGACGATGAAAAACCTGTGATGGATTTTCGCTTCATAACCCGCGAGAAGGCGGCCGCCGTAATCAGCTGCAAGTCATTCCTTCGGAGCGTGGATAAGGAACAGATACGCTATCGGGAAGACATGAAGCGTTACGTGGACAGAGTCTACCTATTTGCCGGATACTGCTACAGAAGCAGCTTGAGCCGCTTGCGACAGACTGCACACACCGCAGGATATGATGGTCTCTGGCATCTTTGCGCGATAGACAGAAAGACCGGGGTGACGGAACAGGATGAGCACGTGTGGGTGAGTTTCATAGGAGAGATGGAGAAGATAGCAGCGATAGCTCCAGGTGGGAGCAAGAGTTGAGTCGACCCGAGGGTAAGACTGACGGCAGGCTTCGTGGCGCTTACGACGCCGCATGGGAGCAGGCAGCCCGCGAGATCTGCTCGGCGGGCCTGAGAGGGCTGAATGTCCAGTGTCCTGCCTGTCATGAGTTTGGCGCATTGACGTCGAAGTGGGAGCCCAAAACCCCCACCAAGCCTCTATTCGTGATTCACAGCAACGGGGACGATCGCTTTGAAGCGTGCGCTCTGGACAAAGAACAAGCCGACGCAGCTAGGGGGAGGGTTCGTTTCACTGGCGAGGATGTTCTGGAGACATTCAAGTTGGGCAAGGCGTTCGTTCTATTCAGCGGTGGGAAGGACAGCATCTGCGCCCTGTGGTATGTCAACCAGATCGCAAAGAAAGCTGGTGTTCAGGTTACCGCTCTTCATGCCGACACCACGGCCGGCTTTCCCGAGGTCGAACGGTACGTCAAAGAAGTTTGCCAGGTCTTGGCGATACCGCTTGTCGTTGTCCGGCCGCCCGAAGACTATTTCGACCTGGCGAAGAGGTGGGGTGTCCCAGGTTTCAACTCGCGATGGTGCTGCGAAACTCTGAAAATCGCGCCAATTCGGCGTTTCCTTTCAACCCACCGAGGCCCAAAGGTGGTCTACGACGGGATCCGGGGAGCGGAGTCGAATCTGCGAGCAAAGTACGTTCCCGTGTGGTTCCATCCGTCCTTCCGGTGTGTGTCGGTGAGCCCGATCCTGCAATGGTCCAACAAAGACGTGGCAGAATACCTGGCATCCGTCTCTGGCCTGCCAGATAACCCCGCCGGGGGCTTCGGCACTTCGGGGGAGTGCTGGTGCGGTGCCTACAAGTGTAAAACTGACTTCAAGGCCCTTCTTCGGGTTCATCCTGAGATTTTTGCCAAACTCGTTGAGGTGGAGGAGGCTAGAGGTGGAAAGTATACTTTCCTTTACGAGAACGGAAGGCAGGTCCCACTCAGCACCCTTGAGGAAGACTGACCGCCCCTGACGAGGCAGCATTCGCGCTCGCTCACCGTTTCCAGTAGTGCATCAGTTTGACGAATTCGTCGAACATGATTTCGGTCATGTGAGGAGGGATGGCGAGGGCGTCGGGGTCGCCGTAGTTGAAGACGATGAAGCCGCCTTCGGGGACGCTCCAATGTTCGACGAGAAGCCTGGCCTCCTCACGCACGGCCGCCTCCGAGCCGCTTGGCAGGGTCGTCTGGATGTCACAGGTGGTGAGGAAACATACCTTGCCCTTGAATTGCTCCCCGAACTCCACCAGCCCGTAGGCGCGCGGTTGCTGCATGTTCAGCACGTCCGCTCCCACCTCTATCAGGCGGGGGACGAAGTCGTTGATGCGGCCGCAACTGTGGAGGATGACGTGCCAGCCGTGGTCGTGAATGGCGCCGAAGAGCTGCCGGTAACGGGGCGCGAAGAAGCGGTCAAAGAGATCCAGGCTGATGAAGGTGCCCTGCTGGGTGCCCCAGTCATCGGTGAGAAAGATGCCATGTATCGCTTTTCCAAAGCGGCGGGACAACTCGTCGAGTTGCTCCAGTTTGAACTCCAGGATCATGTCGAGGATGCGCTCCACTAGTTGCGGGGCGAGGTAGAGGTCCTCCATCGTCTGAGAGAAGCCGCGCAGCATGTGGAGCCTCTCTACCAGATTGAAGTGGCAGGTGACCACGACGTAGCGCTCGCCCGCCTCCTCGAGCGGTGGCCCGACACGCTCGAAGTAGTAGGGGTTGCGGGGATCGGGAGGACGATAGGTCTTCAGGGCCGGGGCGTCCGCCAAGGGATGAACCTTGACCTGGCCCATGTTCTTCACCTCGGTCACTTCCCAGATACAGCCCCAATCGTCGGGCCCGGGATGATCAAAGAACCATCCAGCCTGCGCTCGGTCCATCTCCCAGATATCCCAGACGTCATCCGGCACGTCGGGCAGGTGCAGCGCTTGGGTCGCCTCGGGGGCCTCGTGTTGCCAGAAGGGAAGGCGATCCGGATTGCCGAACTCGATAGCCTTTCGAACCAGTTCTTTGGATTTCACCTTCTGCTCATCTCCATCGGACGAACCGAGGAAGCGAAATGATTCTACTGAGATGACCTGGCTCGTGACAAGCCGTGCCAGGCTTGGCCTCAGTCTGACTTGTTTTGACCTCTGGTGAGATGTTGATACCATTGATGATGTGGTTTCCCTTCGCGCCATCGCAGCGCTGAAAGGCCGAACTCGATGGCCGCACCTGGGGAGCATTATGGAAAGCATTCTTGAAGAGTTAAACGATGAGTCCAGCTGATTCAAAAACTGGCGGAGCCAAGGCTGGGACTGGCATTGGCTGGCTCATTGGGCTGGTGGTGACTGGGGCGGCGCTGATAGCCATGAGTTTCGAGATTGGGCCTCTTGGCGCAAACCACCGGGATGAGCGGGTATTCGTAGGAGTTGCCCTTGCTGGCTTTCCAGTTTTCCTGCTCGCGACTGCTCTTGCCCGCAGAGTAAATGGGGGTATTGCTGTCCGCCGGGCCATCTTCGTAATCGTGACAGTTGCCGTTTTGATGCGTCTTCCCCTCTGGCTTGAGCCGCCGAAATTTAGCACGGATATGTACCGCTACGTATGGGAAGGGAAAATGATCAACAATGGCGTCAATCCCTTCCGGTACCCGCCGCAGGATCCCAGTCTCGCGCAGTTCCGCGATGAACTCTACAATTCCGTATGCTTCAAGAACCTTGCCGCCATGTACCCAGCGGTTGCGGAATACTTCTTTGCCCTGGCCTACCGCATCTGCCCCTTGAAGCCGCTGCTCTCCTTCAAATTTCTTTTTGGCGGCCTGGACTTGGGGGTAATTGCTCTGTTAATGCTACTGCTCAGGAGGTTTCGCCGCCGGCCGCAAGACGCCATCATATACGCTTGGCATCCGCTGGTAGTGACCCAGTTGGCCCTCGATGGGCACCTGGACGCGATCGGCATCTTTCTTCTTCTGCTCGCCATTTTCCTGGCGACCTCGCCGGTCAGAAGGGGCTTCTCCGTTGCGATTGCCACGGCTGCCTCCATTGGGGCAAAGGGGTATTCTATCCTTTGTGCCGCTTTCCTCGCGCAAGAGATTCGGGGACGGAAGACGATATTCGCAATCCAGGTTGCCCTTTGCCTGATCGCTGTAACCCTGCCCTTTGTCGGTGCAGGCTCGAGGCTCTTCGCCAGCCTGATCTGGTATGGCGAGGGCTGGGAAAAGAACGCCGGTCTTTTTCGGTTGATTCGACTTGCGCTCTCCGCGTTCGCGCCCGATCCGAGGATGCCGACAAGAATCGTGGCGGGGACCTTGCTGTTGGCGTTGTTGATCTACCTCGTGTGGTGTCGCATCCATGCCGGCGACCTGCCGCAAGTGATCCCGAAGTGCCTCCTGATCCTCGCCGGATTTCTTCTAGTCAGCCCTGTGGTCTATCCCTGGTACGTGTGCTGGACCGTGCCGTTCCTGTGTTTCGTTCCGTGGCGCTCGTGGTTGCTCTTCACCGGGCTGGTTGTGCTTTCAACCTTGCATAACGCCAGGGGGCACCAACCTGGGTGGGTTGTGCTGGTGGAATACATCCCATTCCTCGCGGGGCTCGCGGTCGAGGTCTGGACCGGCTCGGCTCCATTCAGGTACCTGTCCGACCGTTGGGACTCCCGCGGGTAACATGGGGACTCTGGCCGCGCCCTCGGCTTCCCGTCTCTCTCGCAGGGGCCGACCTGGTCGCCTGGTTTGACGGGCGGTCAACAAGGTGATTGAATGAGATGGCCGCGGCGAGTTAACGAGGATGCCAGCAGCAGTAGAATGCATTGATGTAAGTACATTACGCCTGGCCGAGTATCCGAAGCCGGCCGTGGCTGAAGATGGGGTGCTGCTCAAGGTTCTGCGGGCTGGGGTGTGTGGAACTGACCTCGAAGGCATCAAGGGACGACGAAATCTGCGCCACCCGGTGATTCCCGGCCATGAGGTTGTGGCCGTTGTGGAGAAGATCGGCAGTCAAGCACACCGACATATCCGGGTCTTCGATACCCCCGCCCTCCGAGAGGGCGATAGGGTGACCATCAACCCGCGCATTGTTTGCGGGCGCTGTCATAACTGCCAGCACCTGCCGGGAAGGCAGGAGATGTGCTTGCAGCCGCAGACCTATGGCAGTTCGCTCGGCAGCGGCCAGCCCCCGTATTTTCTTGGAGGCTGGGCCGAGCATCTGTATGTGCTTCCGGGTTCTGAACTAATCAAACTTCCGGACGGCCTCTCCGATGATGTAGCTGTGCTGTGCGAGCCGTTTGGCGTGGCGGCCGCGTTGGTGGATCGTTTTCAGAGCAGACATGACTGGATTGCCGGAGACGGTTTTGGGCTTCATCGCACTGTGCTGGTATACGGTGCCGGAGCCATCGGGATACTCATGGCGGCGGCGTTCGCTCTGGCTGGGGCGAAGCAAATTATCATGGTGGACGTCGTTGGAGAGAGGCTGGCCCTGAGCGAGTCATTCGGGGTGACTCATACGATGAATTCGGCGGTGGCGCCGGTTCAGCCGGAGGCCGTCAAAGAGATGACGGAGGGTTTGGGGGCTGATATCGTGGTGGAGGCCTGCGGCGTGCCCCAGGTGATAGGCGAGGGAATCCAACTGTTGCGCCGAGGCGGGACGCTGTTCGAGGTGGGCCATCTCGCCAATGTCGGGATGGCGGAGATTGATCCGTTGATTGTCTGCCGCAACGAACTTGAGATCCTGGGCCACTATGCCTATCCCACCAGTCAGAGTCTGGCTTTTGCCGCCAGGCTCCTGGCCGCTGGGGATTTCCCCTATGAACGGCTACTGCATACGATTCCGCTGCGGGAGTATGCGGCGATCCTGGATGATGACTTCCGGAAAAAGACCGCAAGAATTGCTTTCAGGATGTAGCCATAAGATGTTCGCAATTGCCTCCTTCCCTACTGAGTAACAGCGAAGGACCAGACCATATGGAACGGACGAAACCGATTATCGGAATCACCATGGGGGACGCGGCGGGGATCGGCCCGGAAATCGTTGCGAAGATCCTGGCGGACCCGCGTCTTTGGGCGGAGGCGCGACCGCTGGTGATTGGTGATGTGCGGGTTATGGCGGAGGCGTTGCCCCTGGCGAAGGCCGAGTTGCGGCTGCGGCCCATCGCGAGCGTCAGGGAGACATCTTTTGAGGAAGGCTCGGTTGATGTCCTGGACATTCCGGTGTTGCGCGGGCACGCGATCGAGAAGGGACGCGCCGACCCCAAGTGCGGTGAAGCGTCGGTGGCCTTCGTTAGGCATGCCTGTCAACTGGCGCTGAACGGAGATATTCACGCCACGACCTCGGCGCCGGTGAATAAGGAGGCGATGCATCTTGCTGGATACGATTATGGAGGCCAGACCGAGATCTTCGCCGAAATATGCCAGGTCAAGGATTATGCCATGATGCTGGTGTCGGGCAATCTCCGCCTGTTGTTCGTGACCAACCACCTTCCTTTGAAAGAAGTGAGTGGAAAGATCAAGAAAGAACGCGTGTATGCGGTCATCAAGTTAGCCTACGATGCGCTGCGACTGCAGCAATCAGAGCCACCGAGGATCGCGGTAGCCGGCCTCAATCCTCACGCGGGCGATGGAGGGCTGCTCGGAAGGGAAGAGATTGACGAAATCATCCCGGCCATCACCCAGGCCCAGGCGGAGGGGATGAGCACCATCATCGGGCCCGTGGCGCCTGACACCGTCTTTCGGGGCGTCCTGGACGGCAAGTATGATGCGGTGGTTTCGATGTATCACGACCATGGGTGCACCGCGATGAAACTCCTGGGGTTCCAGCAAATCGTGACGGTGCTCGTGGGGATGCCCATCATACGCACTTCGGTGGGACACGGAACGGCTTACGACATTGCTGGCCGGGGGATGGCTGACCCCACCAATCTTCTGGAGGCCGCGTTGCTGGCGGTCCGCATGGCGAAAGACAGGATTGATTCAGGGGTGGGCAGTCGGTGACCGGGGGGGCGACCTCATGCTGAAGGTTGGAATACTCGGCGCTGGAAAGATGGGGAAAGTGTATGCTCGATGGTTTTCCGCGAACCCGCACTGCGAGGTTGTGGCTTTTTACAACCGCACGCGGGAGAGGGCCGAGGAGCTTTCCCGCCGATATGGCGGGACCGTCTTTGACACCTGGGAGGCGTTGGTCTCAGATGCCGTTGTAGATGCGGTCGGCATCTGCACGCCCTCACATCAGCACCTGGCCCAGATAGAGCGTGCGCTGGAAATGGGAAAACATGTCCTCTGCGAAAAGCCCCTGGCCAAAGATATTCATGAATGCCGCCGCATCCTCGAATTGAGCCGGGCAGCCAGAAGTAAGATGATGGTGGGATTCCAGATGCGCTTCCATCCGGTGGTGACCACGGTGGATCGCCTGCTCGAAAGGGTCGGGAAGGTATATCATGCGGAGTTTGTCTTCGGCCTGTATCGCCCCGGCGTGACCTGGCGCCATCGTCTCATCGAGGGAGGGGGAGTCCTCAAGGAGTTGTCGAGCCACCTTTTCGACCTGCTGGAGCACTGGGTCGGGGAGCTCTCGGCGGTGACTGGTCTCAACAGGATCATTGAGCCGGATCGTGAGGTGGAGGACTACTCGGTAAACGTGCTGGAGTTTCGGAACGGCGCCTCGGGCTTCCTGTTCTCCAGTTACCTGGAGCGCCGCTCGTCGTGTATCCTGGGAAACCTGATGGGAACGGAAGGACAGATCAGCCTTCAGTTCAGTCCCTATGACCCGTCGGACAGCCGGGTGGTTTTGTTTGCCAACAATGTGACAGACATCCCGATCGCGATACCGAGCGAGATTGATGAAGTCTATCCGGGCCATCTCGATAGTTTCAAGCGGGAGATTGACCATTTTGTCGAGTGTATCCTGCATGATGAGCAGCCGATGATTTCCGCTGCGGAAGGTTTGCGCGCCCTGGAGATCATTGACGCGTCTTACGAATCAACGCGACAAGGGGGAAGGAAAATCAGCCTGCCTCTCGGCGCGTTCAGCCAGTCAGATCTGGAAAGGTGTTTCCAGAGGTTCGCGAGGGGGTGAGGCAGGAATGTGGGCTGCAGTGTTCACCGGAGAGCGACTGGAACTGCGCGAGATGATCACTCCTCCGTGCCCCTCGGGAGGCTTGCTCATTCGCGTCATCGCCTGCGCAATCTGTGGGACGGATATCAAAACGTTGCGACAATCTGACGTGAAATTGGAGGGGGGAAAGCTTCGCAGCATGAAGTTGCCGCGAGTCCTGGGCCATGAGTTCTCCGGGCAGGTCGCGGCGACAAGCCCGGATGTTCAGGAGTTCACCGTCGGAGAACGGGTGGTGGTGGCCCCGACGGTTCCCTGCCGCCGCTGCCACTACTGCCTTCGGGGGGCCACCGAAATGTGCGAGCAGTTGCGGGTGTTCGGCTATGATTGGGATGGAGGTTTCAGTGAGTTTGTGAGCGTGGAGAAGGATGTCCTTGATGCCGGATGTGTCGTTCGGATTCCCGAGGGTGTGGATTCCCTGGGCGCCTGCCTGGCCGAACCCATCTCCTGCGCTCTCAACTGTCTGGAGCTCTCGCCGGTAGAAGAAGGAGATGCCGTCCTGATCATCGGGGCTGGTCCCCTGGGGGTGATGCTCTCCGACCTGGCCAGGCGGAAAGGCGCGCGGACGGTGATGCTAGCTGAGGTCTCCGCGGAACAAATTGAGGCGGCGCGGGTCTCAGGGGCAGATGTGTATATCAACACCAGCAAAGAGGACTTGAAAGCCAAGGTCCTTGAGATCACAGGCGGTCGCGGCGTGGAGGTGTTGATTGTGGCTTGTTCCGCTCCCGAGGCGCAGGCGGCCGCCCTCGACCTGATCGCGAAACGAGGCAGGATCAACCTCTTTGCCGGATTGCCCCGGGGGAAGTCAACCGTCTGCTGGGATGCGAACATCATCCACTATACCGAGTGTTTCGTAACTGGGACGCACGGGTCAAGGCCGGAACAGGTGCGTGCTGCCCTCGTCTTGATGGAAACCGGAGCGATCGAGCCGGCGAAGTATATCTCCCATACGTTCCCGCTGTCACGGATTCACGATGCCGTGGAAACATCCAGGGGCACGGGAAGACTCAAGGTCTTGGTAACACCATAGAGAGGGGCCATGTCTATGTCGTTAGGGAAAGAAGTAAGGTTGAGCAGGCTGTTCAACTCGAAATCCGGGAACATACTGGTTATCGCACTGGATCATGCCATTGGTTGGGGGGTCGTTCCCGGCATCGAGGAGATTCACAGCACGATGGAGAAGATTGTGGAGGCGCAGCCGGATGCCATCACCATGTTGAAAGGGACGGCGGAGAAGGTGTTCCGCCCTTATGCGGGGAGGATACCATTCATCCTCAAGGCCACGACATTTTCCCCGTATCAGCCGGCCTACGACACGGCTGTCGCCCATGTTGACGAGGCCGTCCGGCTGGGCGCGGACGCGGTTGCGGTCGGTTGCACCGTTTGTGGCGAGGACCAGCCGCAACTGCTGGCCCAGCTAGGTGAGTTCGTCCGTCAGGCGAACCTGGTGGGCTTTCCAACCGTAACCCATATCTATCCGAAGGGGAACCTGATAAAGAAGGAAGACTGGTATAAGGAGGAACATGTCAAATACGCGGCTCGCGCAGGCGCGGAGTTGGGCGTTGACATTATCAAGACGTTCTACACTGGCGACCCGGCAAGTTATGCCAGGGTCGTGAAGGCAGTTCCTTCCCATATCGTTGTTTCCGGCGGGCCGAAGCTTCCCTCACTGAAAGATGTTTTCCAGATGACGTATGATGCCATGCAGGCCGGAGCAAAAGGCGTGACTTACGGCAGAAACGTCTGGCAAACAGACGATCCCGTGGCGGTCATTCGCGGCCTGAAACATATCATCCACGAGGGGGGTTCAGTTGAAGAGGCGCTCGCAATCGCAGGAGTATGAATATCTCTATCTGACCGAGGCGGAGGAAGCCAGGGCTCGCATCGGTTTTCTGCCCGTCGGTTCCATCGAATCCCACGGCGGGTCGCTTCCCCTCGGGACCGATGCCCTGATTGCCCGGGCCTTTGCGCTGGCTTTCGCCCGGAGAGTCGGCGGCGTAATTTTTCCGCCGATCTCTTACGGCTTCTGCCCGAATACGTCCGGATTCCCCGGCACAATTTCTCCCGGCCCCGCCGCGTTTCTTCCCTATCTCACCGAGGTGTGCCGCGAGTTGCACCGAAAGGCGTGCGACAAGATCATCATCCTCAACGTTCATCGCGGCAACGACGCAGCCATCGCGCTGGTGGTGGATGATCTCTTCCATTCGGACGGGATTTCCCTCTACTATGTGAACCCGTATACTTTTCTGGGTGAAGAGGCGGACGCGAATCTATTTGCTGGGAAGGACAACAGTTACAGAGAGGCGACCCTACTGCTGGCATCCCTCCGTGCGCTCGACGATCCCCGTGTTTCGCGCTACGTGTCCGAGACGGATGAGGTCGTAAAACGACCGCCGGAATTGGAGCAACTTCGTCAGCACGGAGCGCTGGGTTTCTCCTATTCGGAAGAGCGGGCGCACGTCGCCCCGCGAAAGGACGTGGACATCGAGAAGGGGATGGCTTACTTCCGGATGGCGGAGGACAAGATCGCGGAACTGGTTGCCGTCTGGAAGAGACTTGAGTGTTGAGCGCGGCGTGGCTTGAGGGCGGTTGTCAACAAGGAAACCCTTAAGTAGATTGCCGCGCCCGTCCGCCCAAGCGTGGGCGGACGGACTCGCAATGACGGATTAGCCCGTAGCGCAGACCTTTAGGTCTGCCAGTTCATCATACCCAGGGCAGGGCTAAAGCCCTGCGCTACGGGAAAACGGGCGAACTGGTACAGGCCTCCGTCACGGCTCGTAGCCTCTTATCACGCCGAGGGAACGGCGGGGCGGATTGCCTCGGGCGATGTGTTCTTCCGCTTGCTCGCGGGTGACCTCTTCAACCCGCTGGTTCCACTCTTGCTCCAGACGATCCAGCGTCTCCGTCCCATATTTGGCTTCTGCGCGGCGGACGGCTTCCATCATGGGAGGGATAATGCTGCCCCAGCAAACGTAGGTGAAGGACGTTTCCTCTGCCTTCTTGGGGAAGTGCTCGCGCAGGTAATAACGACAGTAGGCGGCATAGTAAGGGTCCTCGGTCAACTGGTAGGCGTAACCAATGAGGGCGGCGTTCATGTAGGGATCTTGCTTTCCAACCCGTTTCGGTCCGACCGACAAGGTTTCGTAGAACGCTGGTTCGGGCCCCCACACATAGCGATGGGCCATGCCGAGCAAGTTGTCCAAGAAGATCGGGTCACTATCGCCAAATAGAAGGACCGCATCATACAGGAACTGCGGCGTCATGCCGCCGGCCTGTCGCAAGTGCCAGCCGTCCTGCTCAACCTCGGCCTTGTCGCCGCGCTGTCGCCAGCGATGCCGCCGATCTCCCACGGGCTATCGGATGACAATACCGGCTCTTCAGTGCGAATGGCAGGGTTCATGGTAAGGACAAAGCCCTCTTTCTCTTGGGTCAACGCCTCGTGGAAAAGGAGATACTTGCTTGTCCCAACGCCAAGAGGTTGCTTCTACGCTGCCATGTCAAGGCTTCGTTCCACTAGTTCTCTCCGAGTTCGGCAGTCGCCGCCCGCCGATACCGTTGGCCTCCGCAGTCCCGTGTGCTGCCGCCGCATTGTCTCGTGCGACTGTTCTGCACGCTGGTGAAGTTGCGTTCAGTATCGTCCGAATCTATGTGCGGCCTCATACATCGCCACGACGTTCTCGGTCGGTGAGTTGTCCTGGAGGTCGTGACTTGGGGCGAGGGCGTACCCGCCGCCAGGCATCATGATCTCAAGAGTCTCACGGACGTTGGCGATGACATCCTGGACTGTGCCGTAGGCTACCGGCCCTGCCGTTGAGATGCAGCCGTGGAAGGCGAATCTATCGCCGTAACGCTTCTTGAGATACACCGGCGACATATCCTTGGCTTCCGGTTGAAGCGTATCCACCACGGTAATTCCCATCTCGGAAAGATCGTCGTAGGCCCAACTGCTGGATCCGCAGGTGTGCATGACCACCGGGACGTTCCAGTGCTTTCCCAGGTCCACGAACCGCTGGTGTCTCGGCCGAAGCTGTTTGCGGTAGAGTTCCAGGCTGATGAGGGGAGAGATCTGGGTCCCCAAATCCTCCCCAGTCCACAGGACATCTATCTTCCCTTCCGCCGCCTCGAACGTGCGGCTGAGAACCTCCAACTGGATCCCCAGCAGCCGGTCAATGAAGCGCAATCCGGCTTCCTCTCCCAGCACCAGGTCCACCAGCGCTTGTTCCATCGTGCGAATCATGCCTGCGGTGTTAATGATGCAGCCCTGGCCGCTGTTGCCCCCGACGATGCAATAGTCGGAATGCTTCCTGCAAAGTTCGGCCATCTGCGAGTAGTCGTAATCATCCGGGGACGGCATCGGCCAGGCTTCGACCTCATCAAGCGTGGCGTCTTTCAAAGGAAAGTCGCAGAAGTCCCAATAGCCGCCACTCTCGTGCTCGATCCAGCGCGTGCGAATACCCCACTCATCAATATGGCGACCGGGAATGTCGGGATGAAGTCTTGGTCCGACGTAGGGCGCACCTACGCTTCTGAAGTCCACGCCGAGCGCCCTCAGCAGACCTTCATTATCGTCCTTCTTTAAGCCGAAGTGGGCTTTCAAACGCGCGTCAATGCCGGGGTTAGCGAAATAGTTGACTGGGACGCGGTCCGGCTCCTGACGAGCAAAGGCGGTCAATGCTCTTTCTTTTGAAGTCATTGTTCGTTCCTCCTCCTGGGGATCGGCCCGGTTCAGAGCCCACGATGACACTTCTGCTCTAGGTGTACTGCGCCTTGAGCATCTGGAAGACTTGAAGTTCCGGCGCATCGGCGTGCAGGACGCCATCGGCGTCCGCGGTGAATTCCACCGGAGTTTCCTCCGGCAAGCGCAGGAGCCTCCTAAACCGTTTGCCCTTCGGGGGACGCAAGGCGAATGGAACCCGTGGGATGGATATCGCAGGAAGTTGAGACTGATAATTCAGGAAGCCGATCAGGAAGGCGCGATTCTCCGGCTGGTGCATGACGTTCATCCAGACGGCTGGATGCGTATCCGCGCTGAAACTTGCTGGCTCGTCAAGCAGACTCCGCAGCAAGTTCAGCAAGAGCCGGTCGTTCATCTCGCTCTCCACGGATTCTATGTCGGCCGCGGAGTAGATTGCCCGTCCCTTCCCGAACTGGTGGCTGACGATGACTGGGTGATCGGTGTCCTCCCAGGGCGGAGACGAGTGGATGCTCGCCCAGTTCCGGTCAAAGACCGTCCCCCGCTCGGGGCTGGCATAAGAGAGGGTCAGCGTAGCGAGCACGCTCCCCTCGACCTGTCTTGCCAGGCGCAGCGTGCCCCCGCTGGACGCCTTGGCGGTCCCAAGGTCATTGCCCAAGGGGAACTGGCTGGCGTAGTCTTGCGGGGTGAACCACTCCGCCACCTCCGGGGTTGAGGGCTTGAGATAGGCGAATCTCCTCAGGTCGTCGGCCTCGAAGTGACAGCCAAATACATCCGCCAGCATGAAATCCGGATGTCGAACGCCACGGGCCTCCGTCAGGGAGGTGTAGCGGCTCGCATAGAGCTGCCCACCCCGTCGCACATAGTCACGGAAAGCCTCCGCTTCTTCCTCATCCATCCGCAGCACGTTCGGCAGCACCACCACCCGGTATTGATCCAATTTCGCCAGTTGCCTCCGCGTTATTACCCCAAAGGGCAGATGGGCCTGCTGTAATACCCGGCAGACCCCACGCATGGCCTCCAGGTGGGGATAGACGGTTCCCCACGTCGGCGTTTGACCGACCGGCGTGCCGTTCTCTGCGAAATCCATCTTCGACTCGCTGCTGAAGTAGATAGCGATGTCCTCCGCCGGCTCGCCCCCAAGGTAAGGCTCATAGACCGAGGTCTCCTTGAAGATCCGTCCAATCCTTTCATACACCGCTGGGTTCACCGTTCCATCAATGTTGACAGCGTCAATGAAAAGGAAGGCAGAGGAGAAGAGGGTCGCCGCGAAGGCCTGCATCTCCATCAGTTCATATGACTTCAGGCGCACGTGATCCCGCAGGTTTACACAGCAAGTAGTCATGAATTCCAGGGGGCGATGCTCAGTCAAGTTCGACATCACC
>Ga0315294_10000536_pt1 | contig 40889 bp, 36 predicted proteins | sample YL17G13_40_MG_FD_203626 | JGI IMG/M metagenome (GOLD analysis project Ga0315294, IMG submission 203626) | Sediment microbial communities from Yellowstone Lake, YNP, Wyoming, USA - YL17G13_40 | ecosystem: Environmental > Aquatic > Freshwater > Lake > Sediment | place: USA: Wyoming | collected... | reverse complement strand
CAAGTTCTGCCTGTATTTATCCGCGGTATTTACAAAACAAGACCGATGTAAAGCCATTGAAGGAAGAGGATGCCTATCCTGCAGACGCTGAACCGGGTTATGGCTGGGAAAAATTATTTACGGAACTGGCTTGTCAGTATTATAGGGAAGATTATGGTATGAAAACTTATTTCATTCGCTTTCATAATACCTTTGGGCCATTAAGTACGTATGAGGGGGGAAGAGAAAAATCGCCAGCAGCGCTTTGTCGCAAAATTGCCTTGGCAGAGCAAGAAGACGAAATTGAAATCTGGGGAGACGGTAAACAAACAAGATCTTTTTGCTATATAGATGATTGCGTAGAGGGTATTTATAGGTTAATGCAATCCGATTATCACAAAGCTATTAATCTGGGTCAGGATCGAATGGTTACCATTGATGATTTGGTAGATATTATCGCAAGTATTGCCGGAAAAAAAATTACCAAGCGCTATGATTTGTCAAAACCTCAAGGTGTGCGGGGTAGAAATGCAGATATTACACTGATGAAGAAGCTACTGAATTGGCAACCCGCTGTTTCTTTAGAGAAGGGCTTAGAAATAACTTATAAATGGATATACGAGCAACTGGTAAAGAAAGGTCAAATAAACAAATAAATGGTGTCTGTCCCTAAACATATCTTAATCTTCAATCGCTCTTTCTGGCCGGATATGGAAGCAACCGGACAGCTTCTTACCGAGCTTGGTGAGCAATTAGCCAAAATTTATAAAGTTACCGTGATCACCGGCAGTTCCTATTATATAAAAAATGGACTCTTTAAGCCATTTAGATTTTGTAGCAAGGAGACATTTAAGGGCATTGAAATTTTGCGAGTCCGGCATACGCGATTCTGGAAGATAAGTCTTATCGGCAGGCTCATTAACTGGTGCACCTATAGTATATCTGCTTTTGTTGTGGCTCTAAATATAAACTCCAAAATTATTATTGCCTGCACCGACCCTCCTTTTTTAGGGATTATGGCGATGATACTGGGTCGCTTCAAGTCTATTCCTTTTATATATTATTGTGGGGATTTATTTCCCGATGTAGCTTGGGGACTGGGAAAGTTAGAGCGGAGCAGTTTTTTCAGTCAAGTATTCGATTACCTCAATAAGAAGGCATTTAAGCGAGCAAGTTTTGTGGTTTGTCTTAGTCCAAGCATGAAAAATAGACTTATAATGAAGGGGATTCCAGGAGAGCGTATTAGTATCATTCCTGTTTGGGTAGATACCGCTATAATAAAACCCGTGCCCAAAAAGGATAACCCCTTCTTGAAGAAACTCGTCCCCACAAATAAATTTATCATTATGTATTCGGGTAATCTTGGGCTTTCTCAGAATTTAAGTTTAATCTTGCAGGCCTTAACGATGGTAAAAAATTCTTCTTCCTTTTATTTGCTTTTTCAAGGAGAGGGTGCAGCCAAAGGAAGCCTTAAAAAACAGGCGCGCCTGAGGGCCATGGAAAATGTTTTATTTCTTCCTTATCAGCCCAAGGAGATGCTCTCTTTTTCCTTAAGTATGGCTGATCTGCATATTGTTTCCTTAAAAAAAGAGATGGTAGGCGCGGTTGTCCCCAGTAAAGTATATGGAATAATGGCAGCAGGCAGGCCGTATTTAGCCATAACCGATAGAGGAAGCGAAGCTGCGCGCTTGGCTGAAAAGTATGGTTGCGGATTATGGGTTGACCCGGATGATGCAGGAAGAATTGCCGAGTCTCTTGATTGGGCATTAAATCATCCCCGCGAATTAGAAGAAATGGGCCAGAGAGCCAGGCAACTGGCAGAGACAAAATTCGATAAAGGCATTATAATTAATGAGTGGCTTAAGTTATTAGGCAGCTTGATTTAAATAAGATGAAGAGGATATTTGATTTTTTACTTGCGCTGTTGGGTTTATTGATGAGCTTACCCCTTTGGTTTATATTCGCTTTAGCCATTTGGTTTGAGGATAACGGTGAGATATTTTATTTCCAGGAGAGAGTAGGTAAAGATGGTAAGATTTTTAAAAGTGTAAAATTTCGCTCGATGGTATCTAAGGTTGAAGAAATCTCAGGTCCTATCCAGTCTCATGAGCATGACAGGCGCGTCACAAAATTAGGAAGGATATTAAGGGCAACGGCGATGGATGAATTACCCCAGCTTTGGAATATCCTAAAAGGCCAGATGAGTTTTGTAGGGCCCCGGGCATTAAGACCATTCGAGATTGATGGCCCAGATAATAAACCAAAAAGTATTAAAGAGTTTGAGGGCTTTGACCAACGTTGCCGGATAAGACCTGGCTTAACCGGCACGGCCCAGATATTGGCGCCCCGCGATATATCGCGCAGAGAAAAGTTTAAATACGATATTTGGTATGTAAACCACCAGAGTTTATGGTTGGACATAAAAATAATCATTTTATCATTTTTCATCACCCTTATGGGTAAGTGGGAAATAAGACTTCCGAGATTTAAGTCTTTAACTAAGAGGCTGTATTGTAGAATTACAAAAGATCTCCCTTAAGGGATAATTTGTAAAGAGAGAGATAATTAAGGAATTGATTTTATTTCATTTTTATGGCATACTTTTAAGTAATAAGACAATAAACTAAGTCTAACGAGAAGGATATTTATCTTGCGGGGTAAAGATGAGACAAAAAAATCTATCTATAAATATTTTGGTTATTTGCTTGATTGTAATTTGCCTAGGAATATTTTCGTTTTTGGTTTATGTGTGCAGAGCCCAAGAAACTAATACTCTAGAGAATATTGAGGTCACACAAGAAGAAGAAGCATCTATTTCTGCTCCCATCCGCCACCCCAAAGAACAACCTCAGGAACAGCTTAACTTAAAATTAAGTGCAGCCCTGCCATTCTTTTTACCCGAAGAAGAAGCAGAAGAAGAGTAAATACCCAAAAAATGAAGAGATGCGATAAGTTTTTTCATTGCAAAGCAAGTTAAAGATGGCTAGCCCTTCAGCTAATTTTATAAAAAAGACTTGTAAGATGCTAATAGTTATACTCGTTATTACCATAATATTTACCTCTAGTTACAATACATATTTACTAGATCGCTCTTTATCCAATTTAAGGTTCATCTTAAATAGGACAGAGAATATAAAGAATTTAAAGGATGCTAAGAGATTAAAAAGGATCTGGGGCCTTTACTTTTTTATGGAAACCGCATCTTGTGAATCACCCGTTTCAGATATTGTCAAGGCCAAATTAGAAGTAGCTAAAGATATCTTAATTAAACCTAAAGGCATGTCTCGTTTAGAAAAGAATGCCCAGAGATTAGCAGCCGCTTTACAATATTCGCTTCTTAAGGAAATCAGCGATGAAAAATTCCCCAACACAAATCTACTGATGATAGAGATGGTTAAGGATATCTTAATTAAATTAAAGGCTATGTCTCAGGTAGAGGATGTCAAATTTATCCTTAAAGAAATTATTAAACAGAAAGAGAAAAAAAGACCGGCTGTGCTCTTAGCTCTGGATAGGATAAATAGCCTACTTCTGTCTCGGTTAACCATGATCCCCGAGAGAAAATTAGAAAAGCAGTTAAAAATCCTTCAGGAAAGACGGATTTTAGCTAAAGACCTAACTAGCCTGCAAGATATCTATTATACATTGGGAAATACCTACGCTTGGCTTTCAGAATTTAGAGAAGCAAAAAAGGCTTATAGGAAAGCAATGGATTTAAATCCAGAAGCTGATTTAGCTAAAAAAGCGCAGTTTAATCTTGCCTGGAATGAGAAGTTTTGCGGTAATTTAGATGAAGCAATTAAGGAATTCGCAGCTCTTTATCAGAGAGCTGCTCAAGAAGAGGTGATTATTTTTAGTCAATATCAAATAGCCGATGCCTTAAGTAAAAAGGGAGATTATGATAGAGCCATCACGATTTATCAAGAGATAGTGGCGAAACAACCGCCGAGAGATTTAGTTCAACTCACATATCTCCAAATAGCTTATAACTATCTTTATAATCTAAAAGATTACGATAAGGCAAGGGAGACGCTGGAAGAGGCTAAGAAATTATTTAAAGGCTTTAGTATCGCCGCGCATATAGAAAATAAGATGATACCTGCTCTCGTGGTGGAATGTCATAAGGAAGGCTTTAGATTGCTCAGCGAGGGATATAAATTTTCTTTGCCTGAAAAATACAAAGAGGCAGAAAATTTTTTTGATAAGGCTTTAGAGATTAACAGGCGGGATGGGATTTCCTATAGCGGTAAAGCCCTAGTATCTCTTTGGCTTAAAGAACCAGATGAAGCCTTGCGTCTTGCCAGAGAAGGAGTTAAACTTTCGCCCTCGGATGAAATTACCAGTGTGAATTTAGGTTACATATATTTACAGCTGAACTTGGTTGATGAGGCAATAATAGAATATAAAAGATTTATTGCCATCAATCCTTTTACTCCGCGGGGTTATTATAACTTAGGTTACGCCTATGCTATACAAAATAGGTTTGCAGAAGCTGTTTTCGTTTTTCGCCAAGCTACACAAATAGACCCCAAATTTAGCTATGCCTTTAATAATTGGGGTCTGTGTTTATGGCGGATGAAGAAGTATCGAGAGGCAATAGAGGTGTTTGAGAAAGCTGTAAAGGTAGACTCTAATTTTTTGGATGCGCTTTTTAATCTAGGGTGGGTTTATAAAATCGTAGGTAGATATAAAGAGGCAAGAGATAAATTTGAAAAGATTTTAGAGGTTAATCCTACATATGCTGATGCCCAAAGTCAATTAAAAGAAATAGAAAGAGTCGCCCCGCAAAGGAACAAGTAGGAATGTGCATGATGGGTTCTAGGATTTTACTTGACATAACTTGATAATTATGATATAGTTAGAAAAAAGAGCAATATAAAAACCAAAAGGAGGTGGTTAGATGATTAGTTGGCAGGTAATATTATTAGAGCCAGCCAAGACAGTTCTTTCTCAGATTAGTCAATTCTTGGTGAATGTGCTCCTGGTGATTATTATTCTTATCATCGGTTGGGTTATTGCTAAGTTCATCAAAGCCCTGGTTACCAAGGTATTAGAGGCGATAAAAATTGATCTACTCTCTGAGCGTATCGAGTTAGACAGCCTCTTGGCAAAAGGTGGCATAAAATATTCTCTCTCTGAATTAATCGGCGCAATCTGCTATTGGCTCATGCTTTTAGTAACCTTTGTAGTTGCCGTTAATGCTGTAGGTTTGACCATTGCTGCTGATCTGTTGAATAAGATAGTTCTCTATATACCTAATGTCGTAGCAGCGATATTTATCTTGGTATTAGGTATGTTTGTGGCTACCCTCTTAGGTAATATTGTGCAGACCGCAGCTAATAACGTTGGACTTTCTCAAACCAAAGTCTTAACCAAAGTTACAGAGACTGTGATTATCGCCTTTGCCATATTCATCACCTTGGAACAGCTTAAAATTGGCATTCGCATAACCGAGATAACGTTAAGTATAATATTGGGTTCTTTGGGATTAGGCCTTGCTTTAGCCTTTGGCTTAGGCTGTCGTGACATCGCTGGAAAATTTGTTGCGGAGTTAGTTGAGAAGTTAAAAAAGAAATAATGCATCCTTGAGATATTTTATTCTGACCCCCCACCCACAAATTGTAGGTGGGGGGTTAATTTTATAACCCGCGCGATGTCCCACCTTGGATGAATTCCAGCCCTATTTTAAAGTAATAAATTATGTCTAAAAAATTTGTGCCGATAGGTTAAAAGGTCAAAAGTGGAGAATGAAGGCGGGAGGGAAGTAGATTATGCTTAAAGGGAGGCTCAAGTATTTTTTACCATACGGTTTATTAATTATTATTCGAAAGTTAAGAGAAATATATAGAATAATTAGCTTTAAGAGGCGTAGCCGTAAGATAATTAAAAGTTATTTTATCTCTACGCAAATTCGAAAGTTACAGATAGGATGCGGGCACAATATTATAGAGGGATGGTACAATACAGATATGTATCCGATAAACAAGCGGATAATGTTTCTCGACGCTCGAAAAAGATTTCCATTTCATAATTGCACTTTCAACTATATATTTTGCGAGCATGTCATTGAGCATCTAGAGTATCGAGAAGGTATCCTTATGCTTAATGAGTGTTATCGAGTTCTTAAACCGCTTGGCAAAATACGTATTTCTACGCCAGATTTGCGTTTTTTAATAGAGCTCTATACCAAAAATAAAACAAATCTGCAAGAAAGATATATAAGATGGTTAATAGATTATTTTCTGCCAGATCCCAAGAATTATTCGGATACCTTTGTTATAAATATTTTCTTTAGAGATTGGGGGCATAAATTTATTTACGATTACAAAACATTGAAGGTGGCTTTAGAAAAAACTGGATTTAATAACATATCAAGTTATAGGCCTAGAGAGAGCGATGACGAAAATCTTAAGGATCTTGAATTGCGCGGTTACACAGTTAGTCACGAGTTTAATGAATTAGATTCACTGGTTCTGGAAGGGATAAAGCCAGAGAATATGAAAAATCTCACCCCAAAGTTTTTATCTGCACCTTTGGCTATGCCTAAGCCTGTTTAGGTGTATGTAGGGCATTTAAAATGTCAAAAAGCAGCGATAGAGAGTTAATAAAACTGAACCTTGGTTGTGGCCTGAAGGCACCATTGGGCTGGGTTAATATAGATAATTCGTTTACAATGAGGTTATCAAAAATAAAGATACTCTATAAATTATTGTGTAAAATCATACGGATAGATGAAATTCGTTGGCCGCCAAATATATACAATATAGATGTTAGAAAAGGACTTCCATTTAAAGACGAAAGTGTAAAAGCAATTTTTACCGCTCATATGTTAGAACATATGAGTCATAAAGATGCGAACTTTTTAATTAAGGACTGTTATAGAATTCTTAGGTCAGGGGGCCTGCTACGGATAATTGTTCCTGATCTTTATAGGGCAGCAAAAAATTATATAAAAGCGAGCGAAGAAAATCCTACTGGGCAGCATAGCTATAATTTTCTAAATTTTATTGGTTTAGTTCCTGATAAATTTGATGAAAGCAGTATAGGTGGCATAATGAGGATATTAAGGCGGAGTAAACACTATTATATGTATGATGAGTGGAGCCTAAAACAGATTCTTGAAAAAAACGGCTTCATTGAAATCAAAAAAATGGATTATGGCCAGAGCCGTATTCCGGACATTGGGCTACTGGAGGATCAAAAAATAATAAGTTACGAAGATGTATGCGCTGTTTGTTTAGAGGCTATAAAATAATTCTATGAAAAGTAAAAGATATTCATACCTTTTACTTTTCATATCCGCAGTCTCGGCTGACCGTTGTCTGCCTCGCCGGTTGAAGCAGGGTGTAAGTACCGTAAAAAGAAACAGCTCTAGTGTTTCGTTCTCTGCCTAAATGCGAATCTTAATCAAGTTATGCACACAGCTAATTTAATCAAGTCTTGGATAAAGAAGAAAATCAAAAAAGATACCTTACTATATTATTACAGGGGATATAGACAACAATCTTATCCAGGAATTAACAGAGATAATTTCACTCGATGCTTATATTTGTTATTTAGAGGAAGGATTGATTTGATTTATAAGGCTTATTTCAATGCAGCATTCAATTTTGCGAAACTTGATATTGAAATAATTAAAAAGCTTGATGGCGCAATTACATTTAATTATGAGGGATACCTGCTCGATACTATTAACGACTTGAGAATGCGCACGCAAATTATCTTTCTCGCAGCAATTATAAAGCAAATAAATGCAAAACGGATACTCGAAACAGGTACCCATAAGGCCATGTTTTGTTATGTAGCATATCTTTGCGATAGCTTAATTAGTATTGATACGTTTGGCAATTTACCAGAAAGTCAAAAAGCGGTGGATATATTAAATCAAAAATATGGAAAATATATACAGTATCATTTAGGGGATTCAAGACAAACGTTGAACAATTTTTCTCCGGGCTATCAAATTGATTTTGCATGGATAGATGGCGGCCATTCTTTCGAGGTTGTCTCTAGCGATTTAAGTAATTCTGCCAGGTTAAAAATTATTAACATTGCTGTAGATGACTATAAATACAGCGATGATGTGAGAAAAGCTGTGGCTGAATTTGTTAAAAAATATGATTATTCGATAGCAAATATTACAAATTTAGTAGATTATAGGGGCATAGTTCATTTGAGTCAAAAAAGAAAGGGTAATTATGGCGTCGGCTAAAGTTAGCGCCTGCGGGCTCTTATTTTGTTATAACGAAGAGGCTGTTATTAAAGAGACCATTAAATATTATCTTAGTCAGGGCATAGATCTCGTTATATTTGATAATCAATCGACGGATTCTAGTATCGATATTATTAATTGTTTCTGTCGTGAAAAAGAGCAGTATCCAGGCAGGATTCTGGACGTGGTTGGTGTCGCGACAGAAGGATATGACTGGGAAGCTATTTTGCGCGAAGCCAACGATTATATGCACAAAAACTTAAATCATTACGAATGGATTTTGATTATTGATGCGGATACACATTTCTTTTCTCCAGCCAGAGACCTCTCGCTTTTAGAGTACATAGATACAGTTAAAAAATACGGATACAATATTATACACGGGCGAATTTATAACTTTTATCCGACCAAAGAAGATGATTATTCAATTACTAATTATAGCGAACGTATAAAATATTTCCAGTCTTGGAATTTATATCCTCAGGAAAAAATATTTCTTTATCATCCAACTATCAATTTTTATACAAGATACGCGCACTGGTGTCTTAGGGATAATCGACGCGTCTGTATTAATCCCGGTGTTATTTCAAAACATTACAATTGGGTTTCTTATGAACAAGGAGTTAAAAAAATATTTAAGGACAGAAAGCCAAGGTATGTCAGAAATTTCCCCGTCCAACCCCAATACGTATATATGCTCCCTCTAGAAGAATGCCTCATCAAGGATTCCCAAAAATTAAAATACTATGATGAGAAACAAGAGCTTATATCAAGGTGGCAATTTTTTTTGCTAACCAAGCTTATTTTTATATATGATTTTATATTCACTAAACCCGAGAAGATATTCGTACTTTTAAAAAGACGGGTTAAAAATATAATATCTTCTAGGGCTAAAAAGTCAGCGGGATTATTCGAAAATACTGTTGCGGGCACCTCTGATTTTAGCGCGTCACCAATCTCCAATCGTAATGCTATTGGCTTATCCAGAAAAATACTAAAATTCTTAAGAAAAATGGCTAAAACCGTTATACCCGCTCAATATAGAGCGTTTATAAAATTGCTGCGTCCTTATTCTATCAGCCCAACCGGGCATAATTACACCTTTTCCAATATAATCGATAGGTTAATTCCGCCCAATTTGAGTAGCGAGAGCTTATTTCCTGACCTTCCATATCCTTCAGAGTATCATTTTCTCATGACGAGCTATTGCAATGCAAGATGCGTTTTTTGTAACCAACTCGATAATAAGCCTAAAAATGAAATTACCTTAGATAATTTTAAAGCGATGGTTTCTCATATTGCCATGGATAGTGTAGATAAATTCTATTTTAGCGGAGGGGGAGAGCCGCTACTTTGTCGAGATTTGTTCGACATTATACAATATGTAAATAATTGTTTTCCTCAGATTAAAATTAGCCTGGTTACAAACGGTCTGCTTATTGAAAAGTACGCAGAAAATATTGCAAGATTAGATATAGACCGATTAATTATATCGGTCCACGCTACGCAAGAGATGAATAACCGTATTTTACAAATAAAAAATTCAGGAAGCATATTTAAAGGCCTGGCTTTATTAAATAAATATCAGGAACAATTTAACAAAAAAATATATAAAGTTTTTTCCGTCACGGTTTCGCGTATTAATGTTAATGAAATCTCAGGGTTGATTAAAAAAGCAGCCGAGTTAAACGTCAATGAAGTTTCGGCTCTATATTGCCGGTATTACCCTCACAGAATAGGCCAGAATTTAAAAACAGAAGACTCGCTTTTTTTTCATAAAGAGATGTATAACGGTATGATTAAAAAGTCTGCCAAGCTTGCAAACAAATTAGGGGTTTCTTTTAGCCACGAGCCATTATTTTTAGAAAAATTCAATGAACAACGCTGTTGCGCACCGTGGCATTTGATGCTTGTCGATTGGGACGGCGACGTTTATCCCTGCACGGGAGGAGAAGTCCGTTTTTATCAAAAGGTAAAATCCGGAGCATATCATTTCGGGAATTTATTAAAACAAGACATAAGCGCCTTTTGGTTTAACGAATTGTACACTAAGCTCAGGAGGCATCTATTAGCTTGTTGCTCGGAGAAATATATCCCCGAATGCGATGATTGCCATAATATCCTTTGTTTTCAGGGGCCGGATTCCAAGGATGGGCATATTATTTCATCGCCAACAGCGGTATAGACCAATGGCATAATAAGGATGCTTTCTGCTTTTAGGCTTATCCTTCGCCCGCGATGAACCAAAAGATTTGAAGATAGAGGAATAAACTTTATGAATAAAAAAATATATCTTCGGACTTTCGGCTGGCCGTTGGTTACAGTGGCTAGGGATGGCGCTGGAAGTGTTAAAGATGGTAAATGGTTTGGAGTGAAGAGGTTAGGTTATACAGGCCATAATTTTAGAAACTAAAAATACGGAAAACCTTTCGTAAGCTTAGCCGACGGTTACCCTACAAATGTATGAATTACTAAGATTGTATGGTAACTTTTTTGTTTGACAATAGTTACCATACAGTATATACTATTTAGTAGTTTGTATGGTAACAATCTTATATTAAATGGAGAGATAACATGGGAGTGATAAAAGGGGTACTCAAAGAAGAGCTTGAGAATTCTATACGGATGAAAAGCGATTACGAGAGAGAATTATCAAAGTTGCCCAAAGGTAGCCTTATTAAGAAGAAGGTCAAGGGGCATGAATATTACTATATTCTGTTACGGGAAAAGGGCAAGGTTAAATTTATCTACAAGGGGAAAGTATCCGACGAAGAAATAAAAAAATATAGAGAAGTAAAAGAATACAGGGCCAAGTATAGGAAATTATTATCTCAAGTAAAAAAACAAATTAGATTCTTAAGGAGTACTTTGCGTGGAAAAGAATCAATATGAACTATGCGTTAAAGTTCTAAAAAGACTAGAGAAGGCTGGAGTTCTAAAAGACGTTATTCTTATAGGTAGTTGGTGTATTCCATTCTATAAAGAATATTTTGCGGGCATAAAGTATATCTCGACCATTAAGACAAGAGACGTAGATTTCTTGATTCCCAACCCGCACGGAATCAGCGTTAACGTGAATATCCCAGAATTATTAAAAGACTTAGGATTTATCATTGGTTATAGGGGAGCAAAAGGATATATTAAATTAGAACATCCTGATCTGGTAGTGGAATTTTTATCTCCAGAAAAAGGAAAAGGCACCGACAAACCAATCCCCTTACCAAAATTAGGCGTTAATGCGGTTGCTCTGAGATTCTTGAGTTTGCTTACCGACAATGTAATTAAGGCTAAAGTTGAAGATTTTGAAGTCTTATTACCTCATCCTGTCAATTTTTCTCTCCACAAATTAATCATTTTCCAGCGTAGATTCAAGGAAGATAAAGCAATAAAGGATAGAAATGCTGCTGTTGAAATTTTAAAGGCCTTGATTAATAAAGGAGATACTGCGTTTCTTCGGCACGTTTTTAATTCCATGCTTCCGAAATGGCAGAAAAAAGTTATAAAAGGATTGGAAGAGGCTAAAGAGAAAGATATTTTAAATATATTGAATAAAGGTAAATCATGACAAATAAATTTGAAATTGACTTTTTGGAAAATTATAGCCAATCCGCTCTTATTGAAGAGCTTAAAAGAGTTCAAAAGATTGTTGGCGAACGGCCTATTACAAAAGCAGATATTGATAAGCATAGCAAGGCTGGCTGGACAACATATTTTAAGAAATTTGGATCTTTTTCCAAGGCTCTTTTAGCCGCTGGTTTAGAGCCAAGTAGAAGGGTAAATACTACTAAGGATGAGCTAATCAATTCAATAGTTGAATTATGGACGCTTACACTCGAGAAAGAGGGGAGAAGGCCGTTTTGCCTCTGATTTTAAAAAATATAAGATTCCATATTGTGAAGATACATTTCGAAGAAGATTTGGAAGTTGGAAAAAAGCTTTAATCTTGGCATATAACTCAGTAGATAAGACTGAGAATATTGAGCAACCAGTCAATAAAGCAGCAATTCAAGAATCTCCACAAAAGCAAAGAGAAGAAATATCAATAAGAAGAAGATTCCTTATTTTTAAACGAGACCAGTTTACTTGCGTTCTCTGTGGACGAGCTGGCATAGGAGTAAAGTTGGAAATCGATCATAAAATCCCCGTATCAAAAGGTGGCAGTAACAATATTGATAATTTACAGACACTTTGTTTCGAATGCAATAGAGGGAAAAGAAACGATAAAGAATAGATGGATGAACGAGATGTTTTTATGACCATAGAATTTTTGAGATTTTCCGCAACATTTTATTCTTAAACAAGTTACAAAATGACCAATACAAATAATCATAACGCAGGCAAGCGTCTCTACATTGTTACCTTCGGATGCCAGATGAATGTGCGTGATTCAGAGGTTATTTGTGGGCTTCTTGAGAAGGAAGGGTATAGATTTACTGATGAACCAACAAATGCGGATATTATCCTGTTTAATACCTGTTCTGTGCGCCAACACGCGGAGGATAAGGTGTGGAGTGAGATTGGAAGGTTTAAAAAGGGACAGTCTCCTAAGTACAACTCCGCAATGGCTCTGGCGGGGACAGTCCCTATAATTGGCGTCGTGGGTTGTATGGCGCAAAATTACAAGGACGAGATTTTTAAGCGCGCACCAGAAGTGGATTTTGTGGTAGGGCCGTCAGATATCGCTAAGATTCCGGAGATTGTTAAAGAATTATGTAAAAAACAGGGACAGTCCCCAAAAAACAGGGACAGTCCCTGTTTTTTATACGAAAGAAAGATCTGGGAGACGGATGGTGGGATTAGACCCGAAGAGATTTATCATACGGGTTTTTATCAAGATAAAGAGCACGGCTTTGTGGTGATTTCTGAAGGCTGTTCAAATTTTTGTTCCTATTGTGTAGTGCCTTATGTGCGCGGCGAATTACGCAATCGGAATTATAAAGATATTTTAAGAGAAATAGAGGAAGCGATTGAAAAAGGCATAACCAAGATTACGTTACTAGGTCAAAATGTTAATGCTTATGTTTCGGACACAATACGCAATACACAATACGCAATACACAATACGAATTCCAATGGTGCCTGTAATTTTATCAATTTACTGAGGATGGTGAATAATATTAAGGGCTTAAGGGAGTTCAGTTTTATTACTTCGCATCCGAAAGATACGACCATAGATTTATTTAAGGCAATGGCGGAATGCGATAAATTAAAAAAATATCTGCATCTTCCGGTGCAATCCGGCTCGGATAGAATCTTAAAACTGATGAACCGCGGATATACTCGAAAATTCTACTTGGATTTAATAGATAATTATCGTAAAATTGTCAAAGGCGCAGTTTTAACCACGGATATAATCGTAGGCTTTCCTACAGAGCGCGAGGAAGATTTTCAGGAGACGTATAATTTAGTCAAAGATATTCAGTTTGACGCCGCTTATATATTTAAGTATTCCACGCGGCCGCATACTGAGGCGGCAAGGTTAGCTGATGATGTAGAAAAGGAAGAGAAGCAAAGGAGGCATAAGTTGATATTAGATTTACAGAAAAAGATATCGCGAAATAAAAAATGTTAAATCCGAAATCCGAATATCGAAATCCGAAACAATTTTCAAATTTTCAGAATCCGAATGACCAAAACAGATTTGTTTTGAACATTAGAAAATTAGAACATTCGGATTTGCTTCGAATTTCGGATTTCGTGCTTCGGATTTTAATTGCTCTAAGTTGGTGCGTGGTATTTGGAATTTTCAGCAGTGCTTATGCCTTGAATATAGATAAGGTTAAGGTCTATTTTCTAGAAGGCGATTATAAATCAGCGATATTGGAGGGCGAGAAACTTTTGGCGGGTGAGGCACAATCTGCGCGTTCAGACGAGCTTTATTATATTCTGGGTTTAAGTTACCTGAAGGACGGTAATTATCTGCGCGCCTCAGATATTTTTGAGATAATTTTAAAAGAATTTAAAAACAGCGCCTTTAAGGAGGAAACAAGCTTAGGCTTAGGCGATACCTATTTCTTAAAGGGCGACTATGACCAGGCAGAGGGCTATTTTAGAGAGCTCATCAATAATAATCCGGCCACTAAGCTTAAGGCACTAGGATATTACCGTTTAAGCCTCATTGGATTTAAAAAAGGAGACACACAGCAAGGCCAGGAATATCTGGAGAAATTAAAAAAAGAATTTCCCGCCAGCACAGAATTGCTGCTCAATAGAGAATTAGCTACCTTGCCCAGTTATTCTGCGGATTTTTCTTATACTGTGCAGGTAGGTTCTTTTAGTGAACTAAAGAATGCCCGTAACTTAAGCGATAAATTAATCAAAAGCGGTTACGATGCCTATATAGAGGAAGCAGACTTAAGAGACGCTAAGACTTATCGGGTAAAAGTTGGCAAGTTAAAATCGCGGGCCGAGGCCGTCCAGTTACAAAATAAATTATCGCAGGCAGGGTATCCTACGAGAATCTGTCCCTAACTTTATGAAGCCAAAAGTAGTATTCTTAGTTGGTCCTACCGCCATAGGTAAAAGCGGAATATCCGTAAAGTTAGCCCAAAAAATAAAGGCAGGAATTATCTCCTGTGATTCGATGCAGATTTATAAGGGCATGGATATCATTACTTCAAAGCCGAAGCCCGCCGCAAGAAGAAAGATACAACACCATTTAATTGATATTATTTCACCTACCCAAGAATACGATGTATCAAGGTATTGTCAGGTTGCGCTGAGGAAGATTAAAGAAGTCTTAAAGAAGGATGAGATTCCTCTTTTTGTGGGAGGCACGGGGCTTTATATGTCCATATTGGTTGATGGAATATTTAAGGCCAAAGCCCAGAATAAGATTATCCGTAAGCGGCTTTATCGAGAGGCAGAGCAGTTAGGGAGCAGTCACTTATATAAAAAATTACAAGTAGTTGATCCTGAAGCTGCCTTTAAAATTCACCCTCATGATACCAAGCGCATTATCCGGGCCTTAGAGGTCTTTGAGGCTTGCGGAAGACCGATTTCTCAACTCCAGAAGGAAAGGAGAAGTCTGTTTGATGAATACGAGGTAAAAATCTTCTGCCTGAATATGGCACGGGATAAACTTTACCAAAAGATTGACCATCGCGTAGACAAAATGTTTAACCAAGGGTTAACGGATGAGGTAAAAAAACTACTTAAATTAAAGTTAAGTAAAACCGCATCCTGTGCCATTGGGATCAGGGAATTAAAGGGCTATCTTGATGGTTTGTATGATTTAGAAGAAGCAAAACGATTAATCAAGAAAAATACGCGCAATTACGCCAAAAGGCAATTAACTTGGTTTAGGAAGGATAAGAGGGTTGAGTGGGTGGAAGTGGGCGAAAAAAATACTCCAAGCGCTATCGCGAATAAGATAATTAAGAAACTCAATTTGCATAACGCACGACGCATAACGCAAAACGCATAACGCACAATGGAACGAGCGCTATTAGTAACTATAAGGCTTGATTCTGAAAAGGGTAGCTGGAAGTTTGAGGATACCGCCCTTGAACTGGAGGAGTTAACAGCCACTTGCGGGGCAGAAGTAGTAGATAATATTTCTTGCCTACGCGATAAACCCACAGCTAATTTATTTATCGGTAAAGGAAAAGCTGAAGAGATAGCCTTGCTTTGCCAGGAACTCCAGGTCGATACGGTTATTTTTAGTCACGATTTATCCGGCACGCAGCAACGTAACTTAGAAGAGGTAATTGGAAAGAAGACCATTGACCGCACCCAGTTGATTCTGGATATCTTTGCCCGGCATGCCAAAACTCCGCAAGGAAAGATGCAGGTAGGGCTTGCGCAATTACAATATTTGCTGCCGCGACTGATAGGGAAAGGGATAATTCTTTCCCGTTTAGGTGGCGGTATTGGCACAAGCGGCCCAGGTGAACAGAAATTAGAGGTTGACCGCAGGCGTATTAGAAAAAAAATAGATAAGTTAAAAGATGACCTAAGGCATTTGTCTTTACATCGTCAAACGTTGCGTAAAAAAAGAGTAGAAAGGTCCATTCCTACTGTAGCACTCGTGGGTTATACCAATGCCGGAAAATCTACGCTCTTAAATGCCCTCACTGGTGCCGGTCAGATAGTGGCAGATAGTTTGTTTACGACGCTGGATCCTTTATCTAAAAACTTGCAACTTCCCAATGGAGAGAATATTGTGATTTCTGATACCGTAGGATTCCTGAATAATCTTCCGCATCATCTTATTGAGGCCTTTAAGGCGACACTGGAGGAAGTAGTCCAGGCAGACTTATTAATCCACGTTTTGGATGTGAACAATTCTTTACTCCATAGACACAAGCAAGCTGTATTCTCCGTCTTAAAAGAATTAGGGGTAGACCAGAAACCGATAATTACTGTTTTGAATAAAATTGACCTTCTAGAAGATAAGTTATGGTTAGGGCAGTTAAAGGGAGAATTTGTCAATTCGGTCGCCCTCTCGGCAAAATTAAAAGAGAATCTCGATAACTTGCTGGAAAAAATCCAGGACAACTTCGCGGAGAGAATGGTTAGCCTCCAGATTATGGTTAAGCATGCGCGCATGGACTTGGTAGATTTATTTTATCGGCAAGGTAAAGTAGAAGACATCCGATACCTGCAAAAAGGCATAAAACTTAAACTCAGCCTGCCCAAAATCCTTTCTCAAAAGTTATTGCACAACAAAGAGATAGAGATGCAATGATTCTTCGGCACCTGCCTCACCGGCAGGCAGGCATTGCCTCAGTTGCTTCGGCACATTGCCGAAGCATCACAGTTAAGCTCCATTAATGGAGCTTAACTGTGAGAATATCTAATAAATTTTATTAAAATATCTTGACAAGATTATCATTTTATGTTATAGTCACTACTGAGAAAGGAAAGAGAGAATGCCTATATTCGATATTCATATTAGCCCGGATGAACCGGTATATGTCATCAGCGTAGCAAGTAAACTCGTGGATTTACCGGTGTGGACCTTGCGACAGTTGGATAAAAAAGGAGTAGTCTGTCCGAAAAGAATAGGTAAGAAGAGCCGGCTTTATTGTTTAAAGGATATAAAAAGATTAGAATATATACATTATTTAATGGAGGATAAACACGTGAATATTCAGGGGATAAAGATTATTATCGAAATGGAGACAAAGGAATAATTTTTTTTAAATTTTTATTAGCACTCTCATAATGAGACTGCTAACTTAAACCCCAATTCAACCGCGTAGGTTGCAGTGGTTGGTGAGAAAGGAAAAAAGATGAGATTAGATAAGTTCACGCTAAAATTACAAGAGGCGATACAGGATGCCATAAGCTTTACTACTGAATCTGGACAGCAACAGGTTGAACCCGAGCATTTATTATATACCCTGCTTAGGCAGGATGATAGCATTATTGTATCTGTTTTTGATAAATTAGGCATTCCCACTTTTTCGATAATTAAAATCATCGAAGAGGATTTAGAGAAGAGGCCGTCTGTCGTTGGTAGCAATACCCAGGTGTATTTCTCAAGCAGAATGCATAAATTATTCAATAATGCTACGCGTCAGGCGCAGGCCCTGAAAGATGAGTTTATCTCTGCCGAACACATTCTCTTAGCTTTATTATCTGATGATGATTCATTAGCCAGCCGCGAATTTAAGAAAATAGGCCTTGATGAAGAAAAGATTTTATCTGCGCTCGCACAGGTACGCGGAAGCCACCGTATCGTGGATGAAAATCCCGAAGAAAAATTTAATGCCTTAGATAAATACGGTCAGGATATTACGGATTTAGCTAGAAATACAAAACTTGACCCGGTTATTGGCCGGGATAAAGAAATCCGCCGGCTGATGCAGGTTTTATCCCGTCGCACCAAGAATAATCCGGTACTCATTGGCGATGCCGGCGTGGGAAAGACCGCAATTGTCGAGGGTTTAGCCCAACGTATCGCCTCTGGTGATATTCCCGAAGGCCTGAAAGATAAAAGGATGATTGCTTTGGACTTAGGAAGTCTAGTTGCCGGGACAAAATTTCGCGGTGAATTTGAAAACCGGCTTAAGGCAGTTTTAAAAGAAATACAGAGTAAGAACGGGCAGATTATATTATTTATTGATGAGTTGCATACCATTGTCGGCGCTGGGGCTGCCGAGGGCGCAATCGATGCCGCAAATATGTTAAAACCTATGCTTAGCCGCGGGCAATTGCGTTGTATTGGCGCTACTACCTTAGATGAATACCGCAAATACATCGAAAAAGATAATGCTTTAGAGAGAAGGTTTCAAAGTGTCTTTGTGGATGAGCCGAGCATAGAAGATACCATTGCTATTTTACGGGGATTAAAAGAAAAATATGAAATCCATCACGGCGTGCGCATTAAAGATTCTGCGCTGATTGCTGCGGCAACTCTATCTAGTCGTTACATCGCAGACAGGCACCTGCCGGATAAGGCGGTAGACTTGATTGATGAAGCGGCTTCGCGCTTGAGGCTTGAGATAGATAGTATGCCTACGCAAGTCGATACAGTGCAAAGAAAGATTATGCAATTAGAAATAGAAAAACAGACCCTGGTGCCGAATGTAGTTACTCCAGAAGAGATACTTCGGCATCCCGAAGTTACGCTTCGAAGAGACACTGCATTCGGGAAGAAAGAAAAAGATGAAGCGGCAGGAGAGCGGCTAAAAAAAATTGAGGCTGAATTAGAGGCTTTTAAGAAAGAGCTGGAGCATAAAAAGAAACAGTGGGAAGCTGAAAAGTCCGCAATCTTTAAGATAAAACAAACCAAGGAGAAAATAGAAGCGCTGAAAAATGAAGCTGCTGCTGCCGAGAAAGTGGGTAACTTGGATAAAGTAGCAGAGATAAAATACGGAAAACTCATCGAACTGGATAGCGAATTGAAAAGATATCACGATGACTTAAATAAACTCCAGAAAGGTAGCGGTATGTTAAGGCAGGAAGTGGATGAGGAGGATATTGCTGGTGTAATTTCTGAATGGACAGGTATTCCTCTGACTAAACTTATAGAAACAGATACTGAAAGGTTGATTAAGATGGCGGAGAGACTAAGAGCAAAAGTCATTGGTCAGGATGAAGCTATTGAAGTTATATCATCTTGCATCCGGCGTAGCCGTTCAGGCCTCGGGGATGAAAGGCGGCCGATGGGTGCATTTATTTTTATGGGGCCTACAGGTGTGGGAAAGACTAAACTGGCCAAGGCTCTGGCCGGGTTTTTATTTGATGATGAAGAGGCATTGATAAGAATTGATATGTCAGAGTATATGCAGAATTTTAGTGTCTCTCGCCTGATTGGCGCGCCGCCGGGATATGTGGGCTATGGAGAAGGCGGACAACTGACTGAGAAGATCAGGCGCAGACCCTATGCCGTAATCTTATTAGATGAGATAGAAAAAGCGCATCCGGATGTATTTAATCTTCTCTTGCAGGTTTTGGACGACGGTCGCTTAACCGACGGCCAGGGCCGCACGGTAAATTTTAAGAACACCGTAATTATTATGACCTCTAACATTGGCGCTGAACTGATTCAGCAGCATGGTTCGATCGGTTTCAAGACCCATAAAGAGGAGGCAACTTATCAGGATATAAAAGAGAAGTTACTCGAAGAAGTAAGAAGGGTTTTTCGGCCCGAATTTTTAAACCGCATAGACGATATTATCATCTTTAATCCTTTAGCTAAAGAAGAGATCAAAAGAATAGTAGATATAGAATTAGGGCCAGTTTATAAAAAATTATCTCAAGCAGGTATAATCTTAGAGTTAACCCAAAAAGCAAAGGATTATCTTGCCGATATTGGTTTTGACCTTAATTTTGGGGCGCGGCCGTTGAAGAGGGCAATCCAAAGATACATCCAAGACCCGCTTTCGCTTAAGCTGCTGGATGGTTCCTTGAAAGAGGGTAGTAAAGTAGTGGTGGACTTGGATAAAGATGGGAAAATAGTATTTAGATAGAGATTTCTGAAAAAGTATTTCTTAACGCAGATATACGCAAATCCCTGCCTGCCGGCAGGCAGGTAACGCAGATATACGCAGATTTATCTTCAGAAGCATCTGCGACTATTCTAGCGTTACATCTGTGAGAATCTGCGTTCAAGAAGGGATTTTCCAGCCTCAGATAAGAGATTGACAAGATATAAATTTAATGTTAATATTCTTTTTTAGCATTCTTAAGGTAAGAGTGCTAATGGTTCGACTACGCTCACCATTAGTCCTGAAGCGAGTGAAGCGAGTCGAGGGACTAAAAGGGGGAGGAAGATATGGTCAGGACAGTTGATTATGAGTCACGAAGAAAGGCAGTTTTAAGCGCAGCCATTAATAAATATATTAAAGAGGCGATACCGGTTGCCTCTGAAGATTTATCCCGTGACTTTGACTTAAGCTCAGCCACGATCAGAAATATTTTTGCTGAGCTTGAACAAACCGGTTTCCTCAGGCATCCTTATACCTCCGGCGGAAGGATTCCTACTGATAAGGGATATCGCTACTATGTAGATTTCCTTATCTCACAAATGGAATTATTGGATGAAGAGAAGGAGCGCATTGTTAAGGAATATAAAAGAGAAATTAGGCAATTAGAGGACGCATTAGAGAAGACCTCAGAGATTATTTCCACCATTACACATTATGCGGGTATTGTTTCGTTTCTGGAATGGCAAGATAGGTTTTTTTACCGAGGGGTGAGTCATATTTTAGAACAGCCGGAGTTCCAAAATTCAGAGAAGACGCGCGCAATCATTAACATATTAGAGGAAAAGCAGAACTTGCTGGATATTATCAACCGCGATTTTAACGAGAAGGTAAAAGTATATATTGGTCGCGAATTAGGTTGCTCTGGGATGGAGGGTTGTTCTCTGGTAGTCTCAGGTTATCGCATTAAGAATAGAAAATCAGGAAGATTGGCGGTATTAGGTCCGGTGCGTATGGAATATGGGCATATTATTCCTACTTTAGAATATATCTCTGAAGTTTTATCGGATGTGTTGAATAGCTTTTAGGGGCTTAAAGATGGAAGAAAATAAGAAACAAACGGAAAATCAGAAAGAAGAAAAGATCGTCACCTTAAAAGAGTCCGAATATTTAAAGCTCAAAGAAGAGGCAGCTAAGGCCAAGGAATATTGGGATAAAATAGTTAGACTACAGGCAGATTTTGAGAATACACGTAAACGCCTGGAAAAAGAAAAACAAGATTTTATTAAGTTTGCCAATGAAGGTATTATCTTAGAATTATTAAATATTCTTGATGATTTGGAGCGCACAGTTGAGCTTGCTCAAGAACAACATCAAGACTTGTCTGCGTTTTTAAAAGGCGTAGAAATGATTTTGGCGCATCTCTATGAGATGTTAAAAGAATACGGCGTAAAGCCCGTAGAGGCAAAAGGAAAATTATTTGACCCGCATTGCCATGAGGCTCTGATGCAGGTAGAGAATATTGATGTGCCTGAGCATACAGTCGTTGAGGAGTTACAAAAAGGTTATATGTTGAATGACAGAGTGATTAGGACGACAAAAGTTAAAGTCTCTAAAAAACAGGAGGTTAAAAATGGCTAAGGTAATCGGAATTGATTTAGGAACTTCTAACTCTGCCGCAGCAGTAATGGAAGGCGGCAGGCCGGTAATTATTCCCTCCGCAGAAGGAGCGGGTGTTGCTTCGGGTAAGGCTTTTCCTTCTTATGTTGCTTTTACTAAAGATGGCCAACGCTTGGTAGGCGAGCCGGCCAGGCGTCAGGCAGCCATAAATCCCGAAGGCACAATTCAAGCCGCCAAGCGTAAGATGGGCACAGATTTTAAGTTTAAGGTTTTTGCTAAGGAATACACGCCGCAACAGATATCGGCTTTTATTTTGCAAAAAATAAAAGCCGATGCCGAGGCCTATTTAGGAGATAAAGTTGAAGAGGCAGTAATTACCTGCCCGGCTTACTTTGATGATAACCAAAGAACTGCTACCAAGGATGCCGGAGAAATCGCCGGTTTAAAAGTCCTGCGCATCATTAACGAACCCACAGCTGCTTGTTTGGCCTATGGCCTGGAAAAATCACAAAAAGAACAGAAAATTATGGTCTTTGATTTCGGCGGCGGGACTCTGGATGTTACGACTATGGAAATGGCCCAAGGCGTATTTGAAGTAAAGTCTACCTCCGGTGATACCCAATTAGGCGGGACCGATATGGATAATACTTTAATCGAGTATATTGCCGGTCAATTTAAGCGGGAAACCGGCCTGGATTTGCGTAATGATAAAATGGCGGTGCAGAGATTACGCGAGGCAGCAGAGAAGGCAAAGATTGAGTTGTCTTCTACGCTTGCTACAGATATCAATCTTCCTTTTATTACTGCGGATGCCACCGGCCCTAAGCATTTAACCATGTCAATTACGCGGGCAAAATTAGAGGAATTGGTTAATCCGATTATTGAGCGTTGTCGGCATCCGATGGAGCAGGCAATTGCCGATGCGAAATTAACACCACGCGATATTGATAGGATTATTATGGTTGGTGGTCCCACCAGAATGCCGATAGTCCAGAAATTTGTTGAGGATTACGTAGGCAAAAAGATTGAGCGCGGGGTTGACCCCATGGAATGTGTAGCCCTGGGCGCAGCTATTCAGGCAGCGATTATCAAAGGTGAAATGAAGGATGTTTTATTGCTGGATGTCACACCTTTATCTTTGGGCATTGAGACCTTAGGTGGTGTAAATACAAAACTTATTGAAAGAAATACAACTATACCTACCAGAAAAAGTCAGATTTTCTCAACCGCCGCAGATAATCAGACTGCCGTAACTATTCGCGTGCTTCAGGGCGAGCGGCAGATGGCAGATGATAATGTGGAATTAGGCAGGTTTGATTTAGTGGGTATTCCTCCTGCACCGCGCGGCATCCCGCAGATAGAAGTTACCTTTGATATTGACGCCAATGGTATTGTGCATGTCTCGGCTAAAGACTTAGGAACCGGCAAGGAACAATCTATCCGCATCACTGCGCCCAAGAAACTCTCCAAAGAAGAAATTGAGAAAATGGTTAAAGATGCCGAGAAGTTTGCTGCCGAAGATACTAAGCGTAAGGAAGAGGTAGAGATTATCAACCAGGCAGATACTTTGGTTTATGCTACGGAAAAGTCTCTTAAAGAATTTGGCGATAAGGTTAGTCAAAGCGAGCGTGCTGATATTGAGGCAAGAATTAATGATTTAAAGCAGGCGATAAAAGATAAAAATGTAGAGAGAATTAAAAAAGGGATGGAAGATTTAACCAAGGCCTCGCATAAATTAGCCGAGGAAATTTATAAACAAGCGGCGGCGAAACAACAACAGGGCCAGGCACAAGGCCAGAGGGCAGAAGCCGACGGGCAAAAAACAGAAGAGCCCAAAGAAGAAAAGAAGTCCGCCGCAGGCGGATCCACCTCCGGCGGAAAGGACGAAGAGATTATTGACGCGGAATATAAAGAAGAGGACGATAAGAAATAAATTTAGTTTTTAGTTGTTAGTTTTCAGTTTTCAGATAAACTGACAACCGACAACCGACAACCGACCATGGCAACCAAACGCGATTATTACGAAATATTAGGAATAAAGAAGAGCGCAAGCCTGGATGAGATAAAAAAGGCATACCGGGAATTGGCCCTGCGTTATCATCCGGATAGGGTGCCTCATGAACAAAAAAAAGAGGCAGAAGAGAAATTTAAAGAAATTTCCGAGGCTTATGCCGTATTATCTGATTCCCAGAAGCGCGCTACTTATGACGAATATGGGCATTCCGGAGTAGATCAGAGGTATACTTATGAAGATATTATGCGTGGTGGGCAATGGGGTGGTTTTGAAGATATAGGATTAGGCGATTTGTTGAAGCATTTTCAGAGCATGTTTACTGGCGGAAGTTCTAGTTTTGATACCGACGACATTTTTGATAATTTCTTTTTCGCTTCGGAAGGGGGCAGAAGAAGCTCCCGTAGAAAAGGAAGAGATTTGCAGATATCCGTTGATATAACACTAGAAGAAGCAGCCAATGGAATAGAAAAGACGATTACAGTGCCTCGGCATGAGTCATGTTCGACTTGCGAGGGAAGCGGAGTAAAGCCAGGCACTAAGAAAGTTACCTGTCCGCAGTGCAGAGGTGCGGGTCGCACCGTAGTTTCCAGTGGTTTTTTTCAATTAACCCAGGCTTGTTCACGTTGCAGTGGCGAAGGTTCAGTTATACAGACCCCTTGTCCTGACTGTCAGGGCCAAGGAAGAACCAAGGTAACCCGTAAAATTAAAGTCAAAATTCCTGCTGGCGTGGATACTGGTTCGCATTTAAGAGTTCGCGGCGAAGGCGAAGCCGGCACCGCCGGCAGAGGCGATTTATATGTGATTATTGAAATAGGGCCGCATTCAATTTTCCAAAGGCACAATAATGATATATTAACTGAAATCACGATTAGTTTAAGCAAGGCAATATTGGGTGCGCAAGTCGATGTGGCCACGCTTAACGGCAAAGTAAAAATGAAAGTACCTGCCGGTACACAGAGCGGCAGAATTTTCCGCCTTAAAGAAAGAGGTATGCCCGACTTGCAGGGAAGGAGTATCGGCGATGAATTAGTGAGGGTAAATGTGGAGATACCGACGCACTTAACCGCAGAACAGCGTAGGCTCATTGAGGAATTCGCGAGATTATCGGGAGAAGATATTAATAAAGAAAGCTTTACTGATAAGATTAAAAAAGCATTTAAATAGTTCATAGTTCAAAGTTCATAGTTCAAAGTTAAAGTTTTTACAATGAACAATGAACTAAGATTAATATAGGAGTGATAAAACATGCCAACCTACGAATATGAATGTACGCATTGTAGTCATCGCTTTGAAATATCCCAGAAAATAACTGCCCAGGCACTCAATAAATGCCCTAAATGTAACCACAAATTGCGCCGGCTTATCGGTGCAGGCGCAGGTATAATTTTTAAGGGTCCGGGATTTTACGCTACGGACTATCGTAAGAAAGCAAAAACTAAAGACCCGGAAATAAAACCCGATACTTGCCCTAAAATGAAAGAAGGCTGTAATGCCTGTAAACCAAAGCAATAATCAAGCCGTAAGATTTATAAAGTTTTGGTTACCCGTATTAATATGTATGGGGCTTATATTTTATGCCTCTTCTATTCCTGGCAGAGATGTTCCCCTTTTATTTCCTTTTCAGGATGTTCTGTTTCATGCAGTTGTTTATGCGATAATGGCTTATCTTTTTGCTCGAGCCTTGAAAAACAGCTACTTGGAATTTAGCTCACTAAAGATTATTTGCCTTACCATTGTATTTGGAATTGGTTACGGTTTAAGTGATGAATTCCATCAAATGTTTGTACCAGGCAGATATGCTTCAGGATTTGATTTATTTATTGATGGCATAGGTAGCTTTTTGGGAAGCTTATTCTATCGATGACAAAGATAAAGCCTTTTAGGGCGGTTAGTTATAATCAAGAAAAGATTAAGGATCTCTCAAGCGTTGTCTGTCCGCCTTACGATATAATCTCACCTACACGTCAAGAATACTATCATCGCCTCCACCCCTATAATTTTATTCATATACTTTTAGGTAAGGATATACCCGCAGAAGATAGATACCTTAGGGCGCGAAGTTATTTTAAGGAATGGCTAAAGAATAAAATACTTATCCGCGATGAGAGTCCAGCGATGTATTTCTATAGCCAGGAGTATATTCTAAGAGGCGAGAAGAAAATACGAATGGGTCTTATCGGACTTCTACATTTACAAGATAAGAATTCCTCTGTATTTGGACATGAACACACGCGGCTTGAACCCAAAGAAGATAGGTTGAGACTTCTAAAACAGGTCCAGGCAAATTTAAGCCCTATCTTTGTCCTCTTTGATGATAAGAAACGTATTATCAAGAGCACATATCAAAACTACATTCATGACAAAGCCCCTTTTATAAATATAACAGATGATGAAAGGATTGTGCATAAGTTATGGAGATTAGATTCACCCGACATTTTAGCAGGTATACAGGACAAAATGTCGGGTGAGAATATCTTTATTGCTGACGGGCATCATCGCTATGAGGTTGCCTGTGCGTATAGAGACCGGATGAAAAAGAAACTCGATATAAGCACTGGCGAAGAAGATTTTAATTATATACTTACTTATTTTACAAGTGTAGAATCTAAGGGCCTGACCATATTACCTATTCACCGTCTAGTGAGACTCAATCCAAAACTAGACATGGAAAGTCTTCTCTTTAGTCTTAAAGATTATTTTGATATTGATGAAGTTAAAGATAAAATACGCTTTTTCTTTTTAATGGAAAAAGCAGGATTTAGTGAACATGTTTTAGGAATGTACAGGAATAAAAATTATTGGCTCTTACGTTTAAAAAATATCAAAATTTTAGATAAATTAATGGGTGATAAACCAAAGGTTTATCGGTCATTGGATGTATGTATTTTAAATTATATCATCTTAAAAAAGATTTTAGGATTTGATACTTCGACGGCGCTCAAGCTTTATCTTTCAGAACGAGGTTTGAAAGCGCCGCTCAGTATCAGCCTTAAGCGTAGTCGAAGGATTGATTTAGAAGATAAAGAAAATATTACCTTTAGCCCTAATGCAGATGAATTAATCGAGAAAGTGGATAATGAGACTTCCTATATCGCCTTCTGGTTAAATCCGGTTAAGGTTCAACAAATAATCTCGGTTGCGCTGACGGGCGAAAGGATGCCACCTAAATCAACATACTTTTACCCGAAGGTGTTGTCGGGGCTGGTGATTAACAAACATGATTAAGGACGGGTATTGCGTATGGCGCCTTGCCTGCCTGAGCAGGTGAGGTATTGAGTATTGCGTTAAATTTTCAAACGCTATACGCTATACGCTATACGCTATACGCTATACGCTATACGCAAAAATGGCATTATTCGGTAAACCCAAATATACAATCGTAAGGTTAAGAAAGAAAGATATTCCCGATGGTCTCTGGACAAAGTGCGAAGAATGCTCTGAGACTTTGTATAATAAAACGCTCCAAGAGAACTTAATGGTTTGTCCAAAATGTAATTATCACTTTACCTTAGGGGCTTGGGAAAGAATAGGATTCCTCTTAGATAAGGATACATTTCAAGAATACGATAAAGATATGTTACCTTCCGATCCTTTAGATTTTAAGGGGCCTAAGACCTATAAAGATAAATTAGCAGCGGATCAGGCTCTAACTGGATTAAAAGAAGCAGCAGTAACGGGCGTTGGATTATTGGATAATAAGAAGATAATCATTGCGATTACTGATTCACGTTTTATTATGGGGTCAATGGGTTCGGTGGTGGGAGAGAAAATTACGCGGGCTACAGAGACCGCCACAAAAGATAAACTTCCCCTGATTATTGTCTCAGGTTCAGGCGGTGGCGCCAGGATGTATGAAGGAATGCTTAGTCTGATGCAGATGTCCAAGACCTGCGCTGCGCTTGCTTATCATCATCAAGGGAAACTCCCCTTTATTTCCGTGCTTACCAATCCTACTATGGCCGGGGTAATGGCATCGTTTGCCGGGATAGGGGATATAATTATCGCTGAACCAAAGGCTTTAATCGGTTTTACCGGGCCGCGGGTTATCGAGCAGACGATAAGACAAAAATTGCCACCCGGATTTCAACGTTCAGAATTCCTCCTGGAACATGGCCTGATAGATATGATTGTCCATCGCAAGAACTTAAAGTCAACCTTAAGCCGGTTACTTGACTATTTAAGTTGATACAGATATAATATATTAGTTTAGAATCCCAAAGCTGGATGAATGGCCAAAAGGTTAAATGGTTAAATAGAGTTGTAATTTAACCAGTTACCAATTGCCACTTAACCAAAAACGAGCGGAGCGAGAAGAATGGCGCAAGTAAGTCTGAAAAATGTTTCTAAAAGTTTTGGCGGCGACACAAAGGCAGTGAATAGTGTTAACTTAGGGGTTGAAAATAAAGAATTTATGATTTTGGTGGGACCGTCGGGGTGTGGTAAGTCTACAACCTTAAGAATGATTGCTGGTCTGGAAGATATAAGTGAAGGCCAGATATATATTGGTGATAAACTGGTTAACGATGTGCCTGCCAAAGACCGTGATATCGCCATGGTCTTTCAAAATTATGCCCTATATCCGCATATGAGCGCATTTGAAAATATGGCCTTTGGTCTGAAGCTGCGGCATTATCCTAAGCATGAGATTATCCAGCGTGTTAATGAGGCTGCGGATATCTTAGGCATAAAGCATCTGCTTAACCGCCGGCCCAAAGAACTCTCTGGTGGCGAGAGGCAACGCGTGGCAGTGGGAAGGGCAATCGTAAGAAAGCCTCTAGTGTTCTTATTTGATGAGCCCTTAAGTAACCTGGATGCAAAAATGAGGGTCCAGATGCGCACTGAGATACATAAGCTTCATATCAGGCTTCAGACCACCATAGTATATGTTACCCACGATCAAGTTGAGGCAATGACCATGGGCGATAGGATTGCAGTAATGAAAGATGGGGTATTAGACCAGGTAGATGACCCGATAACTATTTATGACCATCCCAAAAATAAATTTGTGGCGGGTTTTATTGGCTCGCCACCGATGAATTTCATGAATGGAAAGATTATCAAAAAGGATGGTCGGATATATTTTGATGAAGGTAAAATTCGGGTTAAACTTGTAGAAGAGATGTACGATAAGATCGCTGCCTATATTGGTCGAGAAGTAATTTTTGGTATTCGCTCTGAAGATATCTATGATAAATTATTTGTTTCTGAGGCACCTCCGGAAAATATCGTGAGGGTAAACTGCGAAGTATTTGAGCCCATGGGTTCCGAGGTTTATCTCTATCTAAATACAGGCAGACACACCTTTATTGCTCGTGTAGGAGCGCATGATAGACCTAAAGTTAATCAAGATATGGATTTAGTCTTTGATATGAGCAAGGCCCACTTCTTTGATAAGGATAGCGAAGAAACCATCGTCTAATTAACGAAATTAACGAAAATAACGAAGAAAACGAAATATTTAAAAATTATTATCTATAGTGCCCTATTTCTTTTCTTATATATATTCCTACCTATATATTTAACCCGCCTGCACTATGTACCTATTAAATTACTCTTCGTCTTTTACTTAACTAATCTTCTTACCATATTTTATTCTCTTAAGAGAAATCATACCCGAATGTATCAACTCCAACTGCAAAGTCAAGACACAAGTGAGAAAATCAATATTCTGAATGACCAGGACTCCCATGAACTTAAAAACAAAATTGCTCTTCAGGAAAAGATAAGCCGTTACAGTAGTTTAAAAAAAGTCATCGAGAAGGTAAACCAAAATCTAGATTTAGAATCTATAGCGGATAGCCTTGTTTTGCTTACCTTTTCGCTGATTGCAAATAATCAGGGAGCATGTCTTTTGTATTTAGTAGACAAAGAAACCCAGGTAAGTTTAAGCCTTTTTAAAACCAAAAAAGAGGACAAGGAATTGATTATTAAGTCTAAGCAAGGCGATATATTTGACTTTTGGGTTTTAAGACACGCCAGCCCCTTATTGATAGAGGATATTAAGAAAGATTTTCGCTTTGATTTAGAGAAGTTGAAGGTCGAAGCTGTAAGGCCTTTTGCTTCTTTAATCAGCGCTCCCCTTATAAGTGAACACCGGTTTTTGGGAATATTAAGATTAGACCATCCTGACACCGGTTTTTATTCGCAAGATGATTTAAGATTTTTGCTGACGATTTGCGATTTAGGTGCTGTGGCTTTGGAAAATGGCGAACTTTTTAAGCGAACTCAGGATTTAGCTATACATGATGAATTAACTTCGCTTTATACAAGAGGATATTTTTTAGAGCGGCTAAAGGAAGAATGCATTAGAAGCCTTCGCCAAAATCGAACTCTTTCGCTATTAATGCTCGATATCGATTATTTTAAGAATTATAATGATAAATTTGGACATACTGCGGGAGATATTGTCTTAAGGACATTGAGTAAAAATATAGTTGAAAGTTTAAAAGATTTAAGCCCTATAGTAAGTCGTTTTGGCGGCGAGGAATTCTGCGTGGTTATTCCAGGAGCAAATAAGAAAAAAGCCTATGATATTGCTTGTGAATTGCGGGCTAAAGTTGAAAGGACAAAAATAATTTTACGTAGGCAGGCAACCTTTGTGACTGTATCTATTGGTGTGGCCACGTTCGTGGATGACGCCAAAGACGAAGACGAACTTATCCTTAAAGCAGATAGGGCAATGTATGAGGCAAAGCAGAAAGGAAGGAATAGGGTAGTGAGTGTTTAAATAGCAGTAACTAGCAATTCTCAAAATAAGATATGATACCTTTATTTATATTAACTTTATTAACCATATTTTTATCTATTCGGCTTAAAAAAATATTAGATAAAAGTTTCATTAAGACAAAGGATAATTACCAACATTTAGAATCTGAATACGATAAGTTAAGCTTAAGAAGCAAAAGACTAAAAGAAGATAGCTCTGTTTTAGAAAAGAGCGCTGAAGAAACCATCGCGCTTTACGATATTACCAAAGAAGTCTGTAAGTTTTTAGATGAAGGTAAGGTATTTAGTAACTTTTGTGAGCTGATAAATAGATACATTGAAGTAAGTGATTGTAAGTTTATCAAGAATGAAGCGGATTTATCGCAATATAATAACTATACTGTCTTACCTTTAAATATAGACAAGAATACGCTTGGGTATCTAGTAGCAAACGAAATCAAGGAGCAAGATAAGGAGAGGTTCTATATCCTGGCAGGTCAGTTTCTCTTAGGGATAAAAAGGGCTATTCTATATCAAAAGGTCCAAGAGTTAGCCATTACCGATAGCCTCACCGGTGTTTTTAGCCGCAGATATTTATTAGAAAGATTTAATGAAGAGATGGAGCGTTCAAAAAAATTTAAATTCAATTTTTCTTTCCTGATGATTGATATAGACCATTTTAAGGACTATAATGACCGTTATGGTCATTTAGTAGGAGATGCGATATTAAGAGAAATATCCAAGACAATCAAAGAAAATATAAGACAGATAGATTTGGTAGGTAGATATGGCGGAGAAGAATTCTCGGCTATTTTAAGTGAAACAGATAAATATGGAGCCAGATTCGTCGCAGAACGTATTCGGCAAGCCATAGAGTATGGGTCGATTAAAGTTTATGATGAGGATTTAAAGGTTACGATAAGTATTGGCATCTCTACATTTCCGGATGATGCCAAGGATATACAGATATTAATTGATAGAGCAGATTGGGCTTTATATCGCGCCAAGCAAACAGGTAGAAACAGAATCTGCGTATTTGGACTGAAGTGAAAAGGCTTGCCCCGTTAGAAATTCTATGGTAATCTATGCGATATATTTCTAACGGGGCTTGCAATTAAAACAACTTTATTATAAAATTTAAAAAATATGTCAAAGAAATTTATCATTGCTATTGATTTAGGCGGGACGAATTTAAAGATTGCGCTGCTAGACCAAAGATATAAGCTTAAAAGAAAAGAAGTATTAAACACGCAAAAGTTTGTTAAGAAAGATAGCCTGATTCAGGCGATTATAGATTCTATAAATAAGATTATAGAAAATAATAAGTTAAATAAAACTAATATCTTAGGTGTTGGTTTGGGTCTGCCAGGACCTATAGATATAAAGCGCGGTATAGTGCATTTCTTTCCAAATATCCCCGGATGGAAAGAGGTAGAGCTTAAAAATATATTAGAGAGAAAATTGGGATTACCTGTATTTTTGGATAATGATGCCAATCTAATGAGTCTGGCAGAATCTAAGTTAGGCGCAGCAAAGGGGTTGGTAAATGCAGTATGCCTTACTTTGGGTACCGGTGTAGGTGGCGGTATAATTATTGACGGAACTCTTTATCGGGGTTTGAGTTTCGCTGCTGGAGAAATAGGCCATATACCTATTAATGAAAAAGGTCCTCGCTGCAATTGTGGAGGTATCGGTTGTCTTGAGGCATACATTGGCAATAATAGAATTATAAAAGAGGCAAAGAGATTATTTAGGCGAGTTGTTTCTTTAGAAGAGTTAAGCCAACTGGCAAAGAAGAAAAACAGAAGAGCCTTAAGAATATGGTCAGAAGTAGGAAGACACTTAGGAGCTGCTTTAGTGGGAATAGTAAATTTTTTTAATCCCGAGGCTATTGTTATAGGTGGCGGCGTCTCTGGCGCAGGCAAGATATTATTTGATAGGGTAAAAGAAACTATATTAAGTCGGGCAATGAGTGTACAAGCCAAACAGGTAAAGGTTGTTAAAGCTAAATTAGGTAACGATGCAGGCTTGATTGGCGCAGCGATACTGGTGAAACAGGGAGTAAAAAATGCAGATTTTTATTGATACAGCAAATATCAAAGAGATAAAAGAGGCAATTGAATTGGGCATAATAGATGGAGTGACTACTAATCCTACGCTAATTTCTAAAGAGAATCGGCCTCCCCTTGAGTTATTAAAAGAGATTTGTTCTTTAGTGTCTGGTCCGGTAAGTGCAGAGGTGATTAGTCTTGTGACAGACGCTATGGTGCCTGAGGCGCGCAAACTGGCAAAAATCGCAAAGAACATCGTGATAAAGATTCCTTTAGTTAAAGAGGGCCTGCGGGCAGTAAAGATCTTGGTCTTGGAAGGCATAAAGACGAATGTTACGCTTTGTTTTTCTCCATCCCAGGCTTTATTAGTAGCCAAGACAGGAGCGGATTATATATCGCCGTTTATTGGTAGACTCGATGATATAAGTCAAGTTGGAATGGATTTAATTAGAGATATTAAGACAATATATAATAATTATGGTTTTAAGACCAAAATAATTGTTGCCTCTATCCGCAATCCAATACACGTGGTTGATGCTGCTCTAATAGGCGCAGATATTGCTACTGTACCCTTTGCCGTAATTGAACAACTCATTAAGCATCCCCTTACAGATATAGGCATACAGAGGTTCCTAGATGATTGGAAGAAGATTCCCAAATAAAGTCAAAAGTCAAAAGTCAAAAGTCAAAACCAAAATTCAAAATTTAAAATTTTACGTTTTGAATTGTAGTTTTGCGTTTTACGTTTTGAGTTTTACGTTTATCTGTTATGCCCAGGAAAATAAAACAGAAGAACCGATTATTGTCAATGGCGATACGGTGGAATATTCTGCGGGTGGCAAGGAATTTACTGCTACCGGCAATGCGCAGGTGACTTATAAAGGTGTGAAATTAACTTGTCAGAAGTTGACGGTGAATACAGAAACTAAAGATGCCCAGGCAATAGGTGATGCCAGATTAGATGAAAAAACAGGAGTGATAGAGGGCTCAAAGATAATTTATAACTTCAATACCAAAGTAGGCGCCATCATCGATTCAGATTTTCGCTCTAATCCCTATTTTGGCAAGGCGGAAAAAACTAATAAAGTAAGCGAGGATGAGTTTATTGCCCGGCGCGGGTATTACACCACCTGTAATTACGATAATCCCCACTATCGCATAAAATCAAGGAAAATGAACTTTTTCCCCGGAGATAAAATCCAGACCAGAGATGATATTTTTTATTTAGGCCGCGCCCCTTTATTTTATCTGCCTCAATACAATCATAGCCTGCGCGATCCGCTTGTCCATGTGCAACTAATGGCGGGTAAGAAAAAAGATTGGGGCCCTTTTACGTTAAGCGCCTGGCGGTATAATCTAACCGAGAATATTAGCGGCAGAATATATTTTGATTATCGGGAGCAACTCGGCGTAGCCGAAGGTTTTGGTACCAACTATAATACCAAAGAATTTGGCAAGGGAGATTTTAAGTATTATTATACCCAAGAAAGGTCTCGGAGGTTTGAGCAGGGTGTGCCTGCTGAGTTTCAGCGATATTTTATCCGTTGGCGGCATCAATGGGATATAGATGAAAAAACAAATTTAACCTCCGAGTATTTTAAAATCGTAGATTCCAAAAGAATAATCCATGGCAGTCAATATAATATTCTCAAAGATTATTTTCCCCTTGAATATGAAAAAGATGTTCAACCTCTATCTTATGTTTTAGCGCACCGTTCTCTTGGTTATTCAACTCTGGATTTTCTTCTGCAAAAGCGGACTAACCGTTGGTATAGCCAAGAGGAAAAATTACCTGAGATAAAATATACCTTGCCTAATCTGCAAATTGGCGAGAGCCCATTTTATTTTGAACACAATAGTGCGTATGTGAACTCTAATTCTAAAAGCGCAGTTCCTTCGCCTTCCTGGGATGACGTAAGTTATAATAAGCTTGATACTACAAATAGAATCTCTCTTCCGACAAAAATGTCCATTTTTAACCTGACTCCTTTTGTTTCTTCTCAGCTGGCTTATCAGGATCAAAGGAGTACCTATGGTTCAATCTTAAATGTTGGTTTTTCTGCAGGATCAGATTTAAGCACTAAATTTTACCGCCTTTTTAATGCCAATACAAATTTTTTAGGCCTTGATATTCATGGCTTAAGGCATATTATCACGCCTACCGCAGGTTATTCTTACAGCAATACCTCAACGAGGCCTAGCGCTACGGCGGGGTTCGGAGGAGGGACATCTGTGGGAAGCGCCTCTGTCCCGCTGGGTTTATCCAATAAGTTACAGACAAAGCGCAATGGTCAAAGCGTAGATTTAGCTGACCTTAATGTAACTAATACTTATACTATAAAACCTAAATCCGGTGATAAAAGAGGAAGTAGTTTATCGGATTTTCTCTTTGAATTAAAACTCCTGCCTTATTCCTGGTTGAATATAGACGCCGACGCTACTTATAAACATACTGATAAATACTCTGAAGGATATCGTCGTTTTTCTAATGCAAATTATGATATTAACTTTGCTTTTGGTAAAGAGCGCTCTTTTGGATTTGGGCAGCGTTACCAGAGAAAAGGTGGCAACGAAATAACCTATGGCCTAAATTGGCGGTTAAATCCGAAATGGCGGTTTTCGCTTTATCAAAGACGCAACAGAGGCCATAGCACAGCTTTGAAAAGGGGCTTGAGGGAGCAAGAATACGTTGTTTCCCGCGATTTCCATTGCTGGACTGTTGATTTTACTTATAATGTAAAAAAAGGCGAAGGCGAAAGCGTGTGGTTGGTCTTTAGGCTTAAGGCGTTTCCGGAAATAGAATTTGAATACAATCAGAGCTATCATATGCCTAAGCCAGGCTCACAGTCAAATCCATAAAAATGTATCATGTGTCAGGTGTCATGTATCAGGTGCTATGTGCAGTCATGATACTTGATACTTGATACTTTGACACCAAAAGAGGGGTAGAATGAATATTTCAATAATCGGGTCAGGATATGTAGGATTAGTCACGGGTGCTTGTTTTGCGGAGTTAGGCAATAAAGTTATTTGTGCGGATAGCGATACTAAAAAGATAACTCTGCTTAGAAAGGGTATTATTCCTATATATGAACCTGGTTTAGAGGAGTTAATTACTATAAATAGGAAGAAGAAGAGGCTTGAGTTTACTTCTAGTATTCAAGAGGCAGTGAGAGATTCTGAGATTATCTTTATTGCCGTAGGCACGCCTTCTTTAGAGAATGGCGAAGCAGACCTTACTTGCATAGAGAATGTGGCGCATAATATAGCCATGAATATGACCAAATATCGTTTAATTGTAGAGAAATCCACAGTTCCGGTGGAAACAGGCGTTTGGGTTAAACGCACCATCCAAACTTACATTAAAGGTAAGGTTAAATTTGACGTTGCCTCAAACCCAGAGTTTTTAAGAGAAGGTTGTGCCATAAATGATTTTATGCATCCGGATAGAATTGTTATTGGCGTAGAGTCAAAAAAGGCAAAGGAGATGCTGGTAAATTTATATAAACCTTTGCAAGCGCCTTTGGTAATTACCGATATAAAGAGCGCAGAATTAATTAAGCATGCTTCCAATTCTTTTTTGGCCACTAAGATTTCTTTTATTAACGCTGTGGCGCGCATCTGCGATAAGGTAGGTGCAGATGTAGAAGAGGTAGCTTTTGGTATGGGTTTAGATAAGAGAATTGGCAAGGCCTTCTTGAATGCCGGTATTGGTTATGGTGGCTCCTGTTTTCCTAAAGATTTAGATGCCTTTATTAAAATTTCAGAAAAGTTGGGTTACGACCTTAAATTACTGAAGGTTGCCAGGGAAATAAATCAAGAACAGAGGATCTTCTTTTTAAATAAGATAAAGGATGTTCTTTGGATAATCAAAGATAAGACCATAGGGATACTAGGTTTATCCTTTAAGCCAAATACAGACGATATACGTAATGCCCCTTCTGTAGATATAATCAAAGCCTTACAGCAAGATGGAGCCAAGATAAGAGCTTATGACCCTCAGGCTATAAAAAAGGCAAAAGAGGTATTGGATAATGTCATATTTTGTCAAGACCCTTATGATGCCTGTCGGAATAGCGATTGCCTATTGATTATTACCGAATGGGACGAATTTAAAGAACTGGATTTTATAAAAGTAAAGAAATTGTTGAAAAGGCCTTTGATTATTGATGGCCGCAATATCTATGAAGCAAAAAATTTAGAAAAATTGGGCTTTACTTATATTAGTATAGGCAGAAGAAAACATGGATAATTTCTTAAGAGAATTTAAAGAAAGAATTTCTAAAAAAGAAATTAAGATTGCCGTGGTGGGCTTAGGCTACGTTGGGCTACCTCTGGCATTGGAATTTGCTAAAAAGGGTTTTTATATCTTGGGGATAGAGATAGATAGGGGTAGATTAGATCATCTTAAAAAAAGAGAATCTTATATCACCGATATCTCTAATAAAGAATTAAGAGAGGTTTTGGCTGAAGGTAGATTTAATGCCATATCTGATTTCGGCGCTTTAAAAGAGATCGATGTTATTATCATCTGCGTTCCTACTCCCCTAAAGAGAAAATACTACCCTAATATTTCCTATATTAAACAGGCAGTAAAATCTATTTCCAAAAATCTTAAAATACCAAGCTTAATTATCTTAGAGAGTACTACTTATCCCGGGACAACCGAAGAGGTAATTTTACCTTTGCTTGAAAAACATAACTTAAAACATAATAAAGATTTTTTCTTGAGTTTTTCTCCAGAAAGGATAGACCCGGGCAATAAAAATTATCCCGTAAATAAAATTCCCAAAATAGTAGGCGGCCTCAGCATTGAAGCGACAAATTTAGCGGTCTTGGTTTATAGAAATATCATTGATAAAGTTGTGTCTGTATCTTCAGCTAGGGTAGCAGAGTTCGTAAAGTTATTGGAGAATACTTACAGATTGATTAATATCGGACTAATAGATGAATTAGCGATGATGGCGCATAAAATGAATATAGATATCTGGGAAGTTGTGGGAGCAGCCAAGACCAAACCCTTTGGCTTTATGCCGTTTTATCCCGGTCCGGGCGTGGGCGGCCATTGTTTAGACAAAAGCGAAACTTTATATGTTAAGGATAGGAATTCTTTAAAGATCATACAAATGGATGATTTTATAAAATATATCCAAAGTATTAAAGATAATGATGTGGAAGTTTTGTCTTTCGACCCTCTTAAAAAAAGAAGTGTATTTAAGAAGGTTGTCGCTGCTTCAGCTAGGCCTTACGCTGGCCGGATGATTAACATTTTGACTGAAGACGGACGTAGTGTAAAAGTAACTGATTTGCATCCTATGTTTATATATAGCAATCATAAGTGGCAGTTAAAGTATGCCAAAGATTTGCAAAAAGGCGATTGCCTACCGATATGTCTTACTTTGCCCCGTTTTAATAATCAGCGTAATTATAATATCCACATAGATCTGGTTGAGGAAATTTGGCAAAAAGGACAGTATCTGATAGATAAAATACGGATAAAACCAATAGGCTTTTCTTGGAGAATTTACGCAGAACAAATAAAGCATATATTACGACAACGTAATGATAATAAGATACCAGATATCTGCTGGGATTATTTATCAGATAATTTTTTGCCCTTAAAATATTTTTATGCTTTAGAGAAATTGGTTAAGATTGACCATTCTCGGTTAAAGCTAGTAAGCGGCCGAGGTCCTAGTAATAGCGAATTCCCTGCGAGAATAACCCTGGATAATGATTTTTGTCGGCTTCTTGGTTATTATCTAAGCGAAGGCTGTTATACAAAAGATAAATCTGCGAGAGTAAGATTTAGTTTTAACCGTTCGGAAAAAGAATATATCCAGGATGTAGTGGATATTTTGCAACGCTTAGGGATTAGGACTTCTATTTATGAATCTAAAGCATGGCATACATCCTGTATCAAAGCTTCCTCTAATCTTTTTGGGTTCTTAATTTACGCAGTGCTGGGTTGCGGTAAAAATTCTTATGATATGAATATTCCTGAGCAGATTTTTAGTTTAGATAAAGAAAAAAAGAAGGCCATTCTTTCCGGGATATTTCGAGGCGATGCCTGTGTAGAGCATTTCTTTGGTAAATGGCGATATCACAGAAACGAAAAAAATTACTTTCATAATGTTAATACGGCGCATATTTCCTTTTTTACTTCAAGCAAAAAACTATTTCAGCAATTAATTATTTTATTACACGATTTAAATATTGTACCTGCTTTTTCTAAACGTAAATACGCGCTTTCTATTTACGGTTACGAACAGCTAATTTTGCTTAAGGATTTGTTTGATGGTAGGAAGAAAGAGATTATTGAGAGGTATTTAGAATTAAATAAAAATAGACCTAAAAATAAAAATTTTAGGAAGTTTAGTAAATTTGCAATAGTAAAAGTTAAATCTATTTCTGAAACAGAAGGAGACTGGGTTTATTCTATAGAGACAATTAAGCCGCACTCTTTTGTAACTTCTTATGGTATAGCTGTGCATAATTGTATTCCTAAAGACCCATTATATTTATATTGGAAGGCAAAGCACCATGGCTTCAAATCGCGCTTTATTAAACTGGCCTCTGATATTATTACTTATATGCCCGAATATGTGGTAGAGCGGGTTATTGATATATTAAAACGCAAAACACAAAACGCAAAACACAAAACGCAAATATTAGTTATCGGCGTTACTTATAAAAAGGATGTTAAAGATTTAAGAAAATCACCAGCCATAGATATAATTGATAATTTTCAAAAAAGAAAGGTCGATGTTTCCTACCACGATCCTATCATTCCCTATTTAAAAGTAAATCATATTAATCTTAAGTCCGTAGATTTGAGTCGTAAAAATCTCAATAAATTTGATTGCGTAGTTATTGCCACCGACCACTCCTGGTTAGATTATGGTTTTATCTTAAAGAATTCTCAGCTCATTTTCGATACGCGCAATGTTTATTCTAGCCTAAATTCTAAAAAGGTGATAAAACTATGAAAAAATTTCTCGTTACTGGCGGCGCGGGTTTTATCGGTTCCCATATTGTAGAGACATTAATCAAGAGCGGACATTTTGTGCGCGTTTTAGATAATTTTTCTAGTGGCAAAGAAGAGAACCTAGATTTTACCAAAGACCTATCGCCTAATACCTATGACCTAATCAAGGGAGACATTCGTGATAAAGATACCTGCCTTACTGCCACGAAGGATATAGATTTTGTTTTGCACCAAGCAGCTTTAAGAAGCGTGCCTAAATCTTTGAATAATCCTAAGGAGTATAACGAGGTTAATATCCAGGGCATGCTAAATATGTTAGAGGCAGCCCGTCAAAATAAAGTAAGCTGTTTTGTCTTTGCTTCTTCAAGTTCCATATACGGAGAGAGACAAAGTTTTCCCGAGAAAGAGGACGATTTACCTAAGTTAATTTCTCCTTATGCCTTAACTAAGTTAACCGGAGAGTATTATTGTAAGATATTCACTCAGCATTATGGTCTAAATGCTGTGTCTTTGCGTTATTTTAATGTTTTTGGTCCCCGACAGTCTTTGGACGATGAATATGCCGTAGTGATACCTAAATTTATCAGCTGTATGTTAAACGATGAACCTCCGCCTATATACGGAACTGGCAGGCAATCGCGGGATTTTACCTATGTAGATAATGTGGTAGAAGCCAATATCCTAGCGGCGCAAAAAGGCGATTGCGAGGGAAAAGTTCTTAATGTGGCCTCAGGGAAGGATTATAGTATTTTAGACTTAGTTAATATATTAAATACAATAATGAAGAAGGCAATAAAGCCTATTTTCTTGCCCCTGCGTCCGGGCGATGTCTTTAAGACGTTAGCGGATTTATCTAACGCAAAAAAGATTTTAGGGTTTAAACCAAGGATAGAGTTTAAGGAAGGCCTGAAGCTAACGGTTGAATATTTTAAGGAAAAATGGCAAAAAAAACCATAGTGATTACCGGTGGCGCAGGTTTTATCGGTTCGTATCTTTGTGATAGGTTAATTAAAGAAGATTTTAAGGTTATCTGCCTGGACAATCTCATCACCGGTAAATTAGAGAATATAGAGCATCTATCTGGGGATAAAAATTTTAAGTTTATTAAGCACAATGTTACAAAATATATCAATATAAAAGGAAAAGTAGATTATGTCCTGCATTTTGCCTCACTTGCCTCACCTGAAGATTATTTAAAATTTCCTATCCAGACCTTAAAAGTGGGCTCTTTGGGCACGCACAATGCCTTAGGCTTGGCTAAGGAAAAAAAGGCAAAATTTATGCTTGCTTCTACTTCTGAAGTTTATGGCGACCCAATAGTCCATCCACAACCAGAAACTTACTGGGGCCATGTAAATTGTGTGGGCGTGCGGGGCTGCTACGACGAGTCGAAACGTTTTGCCGAAGCGATAACTATGGCGTATCAGAGAGTGCATAAGATAGA
>Ga0315294_10000535_pt1 | contig 40891 bp, 41 predicted proteins | sample YL17G13_40_MG_FD_203626 | JGI IMG/M metagenome (GOLD analysis project Ga0315294, IMG submission 203626) | Sediment microbial communities from Yellowstone Lake, YNP, Wyoming, USA - YL17G13_40 | ecosystem: Environmental > Aquatic > Freshwater > Lake > Sediment | place: USA: Wyoming | collected... | reverse complement strand
TACATTTGAGTATATTGTTAGAAATTGTCTTCTAAATTGGATGAAATCGATAGCAGCATCCAAATAAATATTTTTCGAAGAAAAGTTAAAAATCCCGCCCCTCTTTTAAATGTTCAGGCTTGCGGCTGGGTGGGGGCAGCCGCAAGCCCCGAAGTTGCCGAAAATTTTTTATCCCAAAAAGATGAACCCCTTACTCCTAGGAGTAAGGGGTTCATCAAAGATGGCTCCCCCGCGAGGACTCGAACCTCGGACCTGGTGGTTACACTTGACCCGAAATTACTTTCGGAAGTGGACTATTTCTTCTCCTTAAGCTTAACGCTGTTAGGAGGCGGGTGTATAGTCTCTGCACATTTTTCTCGAAGTTACTCGAGAAGTTAGCTCAAGGTTACCCCGAAACTTCGGGGCTTCCTTGAATTAGCCCGCTTTTTCAACTACGGTTTCCCGCAGAAGCTGCGCTTAGAGCATGAAGTTCTCGGTGACAATTGGCACATAGCAACATACACTTATCCAATTCTTCTTTAACTTTAGACCAACTTCTCGTATAACCTTTTTCTGAAATGCTAAAGTCTTTTCCAGAAGAATTGTTGTGGTGAAACTCTAAAGCTTCGATACAACTCTTGTAGCCACATTGCTGACACTGTCCGCCTTTATACTCAATTGCCATCTGTCTAATTTTCTTACGTCTTTTATGAACTGCGGCAATTAAATATTGGCGACGATCCTTATACGTTCGTGTATCGAGCTTTGCCAATGTCACCTCCTTCTTTGCTCAGCGTCCTTCGGACGCTTCGCACAGCCACTCGCTCTACCAACTGAGCTACGGGGGAATTGTAAAGATATTTTACACTAAATAAATTTCCAGTCAATATTATTATTAGCGGACCCTCTTGGCTACTTAAGCTCAATCCCGTCTCCTCTCTCTGCTCTCGGTGCTCGTCGCATTCGGCTCAACTTCTCCTGTAAGCCTCCCATCCCCCACTCACATTAGAGGAATGAGGCGGGGGTTGCTCATAGATGCTAAGCACTAAAGAAGTCTCGCCTCATAAGATTGCTCCTGCGCGCCTTATGCTCGTTCGGAGCCGGTCTTGAGTTTTTAGAGAAACTAAACCAAGCCACTCGCTAAAATCTCCACTTTTCCATTGCATAACGTATTGCCAGTACTTTGCAGAGAAAGAAAAAGTTTCAGCAGGTACTCTTTTAAAAAAATAAAACATTTCTATATTGCTTTTACAAACTAAAAAATTATATTTGACTTATATTTTGCCTGTGATAGGATTGATGGTGAACGCCATAGGATAAATAGGGATGGGACGAATAATAACAAAGGAGGTAGAGGATGTCTATTCAAAGCGTAAAAAGACGAAGACTCTTTAGAGTAATCGTCGGTATTTTTGGTTTAGTTCTTTTATGCACATCGGCTGCTTTTGCTCAGGAAAAAATAAAAATAGGGATAATCAATCAAATCGATATTCTACCATTTTTTGATACTATTGATGGCGTAAAGAAAGGGCTTGCAGAAAAAGGTTTTGGAGAGGACAAAGTAGAGTATATTCTTTTTAGCGTCAAAGGTAATATAGACTCAATAAAAGACGGTATAGACCAGATGAGGAAGGCTCATAATCTAAAATTAATAGCTTCGATAGGAACCAGAGCGACGATAGAAACCTTAAAATATGTCCAAGATATACCGGTTGTTTACTCCTGTGTTTCATATGCAGAGTCTATTAATGAGGCAGGCAAACAGTTAGGATTCGCTAATAATTATACCGGGACCTTGCTTAATGCCCCCGCAGAAAAAGTAATAGACCTGGCGTTGAAGATTAAGAGTAGGAAGGAGATTGGAAGAATTGGCATGATTTATTGTAGCAAGGAAGATAATGCCAGACGAGATAAAGATAATTTCGAAGAGGGCTGTAGAAAATTTGGCATAGAGAGTATAGTAATAGCTTATATTGAAGAAAGCGAAATAATCGGCGCTTTCCAGAAATTGGTTGACCAAGGGATAAGGTGTATTTTATTTCCCAAAGACACCCTGATTAATAAACATTTAGATGAACTTAAGCCCATAATTTTTCAAAATCAAATATTTACTTTGGCAGCAGATACAGCATTCGTTCAGAAGGGAGGCGCTGTATTAGCTTTTTCTGCACCAGCTTATAAGGTAGGAATGCTTGCAGGAGATAGAATTGCCCAAATCTTAAACGGCAAGAAGCCAGCAGATATACCTCCAGAAGGACTGAAGAGTTTTGAGATATGGATAAATATGGCAGTCGCCAGTAAAACCAAGATTGATATTCCTTCAACAGTTGTGAAAATTGCCAGCAAGGTTATTACTGAATAAATATACTGAAATCAAATAATTATAAGACAGCGGCCTTTTAAACTATAAAGGCCGCTGTTTTTTTAACTTCGTGGAACCTAAAATTTATAAATGCAGATTAATAAGAAAGTGGTGCGCGCTAGATGTTGGAGCGCCCCAAGGCGCGGTACCTAAAGAACCATTGGTCCTTTAAAAAAATTTCTCATTTCGTCGCTTAGGGGGAGTAATTGACTTCTTAACCCTCTGTGCTAAAATATAGTACAGAGGGTTTTTATTTGGGAAAGGAGAGGAAATGGCAAAGTTAAAAATAAACATTAATGCTTTTGGATATCCGATGCCGGTGACGTTAGTTGGAGCATTGGTAGAGATGAAGCCAAACTTTTTGGCTGTGGCGTGGGTTTCGAGAGTTAATTTCAAGCCACCGATGATAGCAGTGGCTTTAGGAAAAAATCACTATACAAACATTGGCATACAGCAGAATAAGTCATTCAGCGTGAATATCCCGAGCGTTGATTTAATAAAGGAGACCGATTACTGTGGGATTGTATCAGGAAGGACAACTGATAAATCAAAATTATTTGAAGTTTTTTACGGTGATTTGAAAACTGCCCCCATGATAAAGCAATGTCCTCTCTGCCTAGAGTGCAAAGTTATAAACACCGTAGATATGCAGGTAAATACTTTATTCATAGGGGAAATGATTTCAGCATATTCCGAAGATAAATATCTTACTCAAGGTAACCCCGACATTCAGAAAATTAAGCCACTTATCCTTACGATGCCCGATAACAATTATTGGTTAGTCGGTGAGAAAATTGGTCAAGCTTGGGCTATCGGTAGGCAGTTTAAATAAGAATAGATATTATCTCTTGCGATAGTTTTACTAGCTTTTTGGTGTATAACCAGTTGCGAAACTCGTCCACTATGGGAAGGGTCTTATCAAAGAGCTGTTTAGCCCATTTGACAGCGAAATTTATCGGGGTATAATGCCTCTAATGCATTAGAGGACAAAACATATAATTGTTTCCACAAAAACAGTAAAGGAGGAATATCATGAAAAGGCTTGAACGTCTCTTGGTACCAATGATTATGGTGGGGATATTGGTTCTATCTGGTTGTGTAGCTATGGATTCAACATCGGGCTTAAAACTGCCACACCAGCCCGTTCCACAAGCTGCTGGAGGCTCAACATCGGGCCCAAGTTTCAAACAGGTGGAAATACCGGTTGACAAAGCGGTAGTCTACATTTATCGTTCCATTAGTCCTACTTTTGGCGCTGATGTAAAAATACCTTTCGACGTAAAAGCAAATGGCAAAGTTGAAATAACACTGGTGCAGGGTGGATATTACGCATATTTTACTGAACCCGGCCAGATAGAATTTACGGCTTTCGACACCGGATTCATGGCGCCAAAGTCAACATTTTCCATAACTGTCGATGCAAAAGCTGGCCAAGCATATTATCTTAAAGGCGCACATGGACATGGACTTGGTGGAAGAGCGAAACTGGTATTAGTTTCCCCAGAAGTAGGAGCGAATGAAATAGCAAACTGCAAATTAACGACGCAGTGAGTGTCAGCGTGATGAACGACGGGTACAAAAATTATATACAGCATTTATAAAGAAAAAGGAATAAGACAACAAGGTAAAAGAGATACGATGAAAGTCCTAAAAGTAATAAAGATATCAGCTCCAGAAGGCTCCAGGAAGTTACTGCCTACCTTAGCCTTGACTTGCTTATTTGTTTTACTATGCCTCAATTCCTACGCAGACGATGCCCAGAGCTTAATATATGCCTCTTCGACAGGTGACATCTCAACTGTAAAGGCGCTCCTAGACAAAGGCGCCGATGTGAGTGCGAAAGATAATTATGGTGCAACTGCCTTGATGTTGGCATCTTGGGAAGGTCATCTCGAGATAGTGCAAGCGCTCCTTTCCAAAGGCGCTGATGTGAGTGCGAAAGATGATCTTGGCTGGACTTCCTTGATTTATGCATCTTTTTATGGCCATCTCGATGCAGTGCAGGCACTCCTTGCTAAGGGTGCTGACGTGAATGCAAAGACTAATTATGGCAGGACTGCATTAAGTTCAGCTAAAGAAAAAGGGCATAGCGAAATAGCCCAACTGCTTATCAAGGCTGGGGCGATAGAGTAAAATATTCGTTGGTTAACTGTTTTAAACAGGTTCTAACGTCGTCCAGCCAGCGACCCCTGCCAGTGAAAAAATTTAAACCCTGCCACCAGCAATAGTGCCTCGCCATGCCACCAAGCACCTTTTCATAGCATAAGAGGCTAATTTGGAAATTTTAGACTACTAAGCACCATCTTTCTCCGTTTTTCGAGTTATTTAGTCCTGCATATATGATTATGGAAAAGTTCGGATATTTACTCCTATCGGGGAGTAAAATCATTTTTTGCAGAGAGGTCCTTCGCTTCGTTCCAACCGGAGACTCCCTTCGTTTCGCTCAGGATAAATTCAAGCCCATCTTTAAAGATGGGCTTTTTATTGGGCTTGAATTTAGTTTTTATTTGGGGTAGAATGAAGAAATTAATGGGTGAAATATGCTTGTTTTAATAGGAATTATAGCTTTTATCAGCGAATATCTAGATTCCGGTCTGGGCATGGGCTACGGGACTGCCCTTGCGCCTATGCTTATTATCATGGGATATCATCCCTTAAAGGTTGTTCCAGCAATTCTGATTTCACAACTTATCACAGATATTGCTGCCTGTATAACCCACCATAATTTACGCAACGTAAATTTAAAAATCAAATCTCCAGATTTCAAGGTAGCTTTTATTATCGGAGCAATAAGCTCTATAGGTGTTCTTGTATCAGTGATTATAGCCTTAAAAATCCCCAAATGGTTATTGACGCTTTATATTGGACTATTGGTGTTGTCTATGGGCATTCTTATTCTTGTTACAATAAAGAAGCCAATGCGGTTTTCTTGGAGTAAGATAATGGAAATAAGTTTTCTCGCTGCTTTTAATAAGGGTATATCAGGTGGGGGATACGGCCCCTTGGTCATGGGCGGACAGATGCTCTCCGGGGTATGCGCCAAGAACGCCGTAGGAATCACAGCTTTTGCCGAAGCCATTACCTGTCTTGTCGGTTTTATTCTTTACTTAATATTCGGCAAAAGCATAGATTGGAAGCTCGCAGGTTTATTGATTGTTTGCGCAACAGGCGCTGTCCCAATTGCGGCTATTACTGTAAAAAATATTAATTCCGATACTCTTAAGAAATACGTTGGTATTCTAATAACTCTTTTAGGCCTTTTTACACTTTTAAAAATAACTTCAGGAAGTTAATGCCTGAAGATTTAGAGACTTTTTACAACTGCGAAACTTGGGAAGGCCAAAGATTCTGTTTGACAAATAGAAAAAAAGTGGTATACTTAACTACTGTAGTAAATAAGGGAGTACAATCTTAAGCCGCCAAGGCGAAAAGAGAGTTCGCCACGCGGTTTTTTTTGTTTGTGCCGTTATTTACTATCTGTAAAAAAAATAAGAAAGGAAGGAGGGTAGTAGATAATGGCAAGAGGCAAAGTAAAGTGGTTTTCCAACCAAAAAGGTTATGGATTTATTACAACCGAGTCGGGTAGCGATGTATTTGTGCATCACAGCGCAATTCAGGGTGAAGGCTATAAGTCTTTAGAGGAAGGCCAGGAAGTTGAGTTTGAAGTTGAAAAAGGCCCTAAAGGCGATCAGGCAACCAAAGTAGTAAAATTATAACCGAAAAACAAAAGGCCCGATACGAGTTAAGAGTGCCGGGCCTATTTTTTTCATGCGAAGGGAGATTAGATGCATACAGGTAAAATTAAGAAGGTAGTTCGCGAGAGAGGATTTGGTTTTATCAGCGATTCAGATGGCAGGGAGGTATTTTTTCATCAGTCCAGCCTCATTGATGTAAAATTTGACACCTTAACTGAAGAGCAAACCGTAGAGTTTGAGGTTGAAAAATCTGATAAGGGCCCGCGCGCTGTAAACGTGCGCGTTTCTCAGATACAAAATTTGACACCTTAACTGAAGAGCAAACCGTAGAGTTTGAGGTTGAAAAATCTGATAAGGGCCCGCGCGCTATAAACGTGCGCGTTTCGCAAGTAGCATAATACACTAAAACCCTATGAAGATAGTGCTTATTGAGCCTCAAGCCTCAGAGGCAAATGTATATAGCAAATTACACATGCCTCTTTTAGGCCCCATATATCTGGGAACCATTCTCAAAGATAGGGGGCACGAGGTTGAGATTTATAACGAAGATATATACCGGCCAGATTATTCTCGATTAACCGCGGATGTATTCGGTATTTCAATTCTCACCGCAACTGCCAAGCGCGGATACGAAATAGCCAGGCAGTTTCCTAAAGAAAAAGTAATCATCGGCGGAGTCCATGCCAGCCTCTTACCTGAAGAGGCTCTGCAATTTTGCCGGCAGGTAGTGGTTGGCGAGGCCGAAGAGTTAATTGCCGATGTAGTGGAAGGCTCAATAAAAGATGCGATTGTGGATGGTAGGCCGGTTCAGAATTTGGATAGCTTACCCTATCCTGATTTTTCTTTAATCAAAGGGTACAGTCCATCCCCTTTTTCAGCAATACCCGTATCTACATCAAGGGGCTGTCCTTTTGATTGCACATTCTGTGCGGTGACCAAAGTTTTTGGCCGTAAATACCGTTTCCGCAGCGCCGAGAATGTGATGAAGGAATTGTTATCCCGCAATACTAGTCCGTTCTTTTTTTGCGATGATAATTTTACCGCACATCCGCAGCGCGCGCGCGACTTGTTAGAGTTTATGCTTAAATACAAATTCCGCAACTGGACTTGCCAGGTGCGTTGCGATGTAGCCAAAGACGATGCGCTCTTGAGCCTTATGGCCAAGGCGGGTTGCGCGGTGGTTTGTGTAGGATTTGAATCCATTAACCTTAAGACGTTAGAGGCTTACCATAAGAGACAGAGCATTGAGGATATAATAAATGCAATTCGTTCTTTTCGAAAGAAAAAAATCCGAATTCACGGCATGTTTGTTTTAGGCAGCGATAACGACGATGAAAGGACTGTATGGGATACGCTGAAGTTTGCCATAAAAGAGAAGATAGATACCATCCAGATGATGATTCTTACTCCTTTGCCCGGAACCAGGGTTCATGAGGAGCTAAAGCAGCAAAAGCGGATTTTTAGCGACGACTGGAGCCTTTACGACGGCCAACACGTGGTATTTAAGCCCAAATTATTATCCGCAAGACAACTGCAATTAAATGTAGTCGAGGCCTACACTAAATTTTATTCACTTTCCAGATTCTTCTTACTGCTTGCGAAGTTTCGTTTCAAGAGCGCGATGTTTAGTTTCATGGGATATAGAATTGTGCGGGAATGGATAGGGCATAACCGCAAAATGCACTGGCTGCTTCAGGTATAACAAATTATAACGCCGTTTTCTTAAAGAGAGGGGAAATGCTTAAGAAATTATTTATTTCAAGCGTGTTTATTTTTTTTATTTTTGGGGGGATTATACAAGCTCAAGACTCCATACCAATAGGAGTCATTATAGATCAAAGCGGCAAGACCGCAGATGTGGGCAAATGGATGTGCCAGGGAGTTGAGGATTATTTTACTTATGTTAATGAGCAGGGTGGAGTCCGAGGTAAAAAAATTAATCTCTTGGTTCGCGATAACCACTATGATGTGCTTACCTCTATACAACAGTATGGCGAGCTAAAAGAAAAAGGGGTTTTAGCCATTATTGGCTGGGGAACAGCCGAGTCGCTTGCCTTGGTGCGCTATGTTAATGCGGACAATATTACCTGGTTGCCCGGTTCAATGACCGAAACTTTAGTGCAGCCAGTCAAGCCCTATAACTTTATTTTGACTGCTTCCTATGAGGATCAATTCTACGCCCTGCTGGGGTATGCTATCAAGCATCCTAAGGTAATTGGCAGACCTGTAAAGGTCGCCTTTATATTTAACTCTACGCCTTTTGGCAAAGCGCCGATTAAAAAAGGCGTTGAGATGGTAGGCAAATTAGGATTAGAATTTGTGGGAAGTGAAATAGTTGAATTAGATGAGCCGAATGCTGATAAACAGATTGAGGGGCTCATCCTTAAGAATCCAGATTATATTATCATCCAGGAAACCGGACCGGCGACCTTAGCTGTTCTTAATAGCTGCAAAAAATTTGGATTGAAGAGCACGGTAATGGGCACATTTTACTCGGGCAACGAAACTATTATAACAAAAGCCGAAGATGCCTTGAAAGAAGTCGAACTTATTACTGCCAGCCCTTTAGCCAGAGGTTATGAGGATCTTCCGGGAATGAGCAGGATAAAACAATTCTGCGTTACTCGCTATCCCGAAATGCAAGAGTGGCCCCAGACATACATTGAGGGCTGGATTATGGCTATGTTGTATACAGAAGTATTGAATAGATGCAGGGATAATTTAACCCGGGAGAATTTTAGAAATATGTTTGAATCAATAAAGGATTTTAACCCTGAGGGGCTTATGCCGACAATTTCCTACAGCCTCACTAACCACAAAGGGACGAACAAAGTCAAGATTTATAAGGCCAACATCAAGACTAAACGTTTTGACGCACTTTCGGAGTGGACAGATTAGAAATAATAATTGACAGATAGAAAAACTCTGGTATACTATTTTTCTGTAGTAAATAAGGGAGTAGAAATCTTAAGCCGCTTTAGGCGAAGAGATAGTCGCCCGAGCGGTTTTTTTTGTTTCTGCCGTTATTTACTATCTGTAAAAAAAATAAAAAAGGAAGGAGGGTAGTAGATAATGGCAAGAGGTAAAGTCAAGTGGTTCAATAACCAAAAAGGTTATGGATTTATTACCCCTGAATCCGGCAATGATGTATTTGTGCATTTCAGCGCCCTTCAGGGTGACGGCTATAAGTCTTTAGAGGAAGGCCAGGAAGTTGAGTTTGAGATTGAAAAAGGCCCTAAAGGCGAACAGGCCACCAAAGTAGTAAAGGTATAACCTAGAAACAAAAAAAGAGAAAGGCCCGGAATTTACATCCGGGCCTTATTTTCTTATCAACCCTTAAGTAAAAATTCACTTGGGATTTGTTTTTTATGGGAGTATAATTTAGATATGAAGAAGACGATATTAGTAGTGGATGACGAGCCGGATGTCTTGACTTTTTTGAAAAAGAGGCTTGAGACTCACAATTATAAGGTTATTACCGCAAGTGACGGGGTAGAAGGAATAAAGAAGGCAAGCCAGGCAAAGCCGGATATAATACTTTTAGACATCATTATGCCGAACAAGGACGGTTTTACCATGCTTAGCGAGTTAAGGGCTAAAGAAGAAACGTGGGATATACCTGTAGTTATCATCTCTGCCAAAGGTGAGTCTAGGTCTATATTTAAAGGTCAAAACTTAGGCGCTATCGATTATCTTATTAAACCCTATGATTTCAAAGAGTTATTAAAATACATCAAGAGATATACTTTAAAAATCTGATTGATTTATTAAAAGATATTTTTTCTTGACGAAGTAAACACAAGGGTATAAGCTAATACGATGAGCTATTTCAAGATATTGGGATTTGAAAAAGAGCCGTTTTCCACCAGCCCTGACCCGGAGTTTTTTTATCTTTCCAAAGAGCACGAAACCGCACTCACTAATATACTTATTGAACTTAGGCTGAAAAGAGGGCTCTCAGTTATACTGGGAGACATAGGCACAGGCAAGACCACCCTCTCCCGCAAACTCATCCTCGAATTAAAAAGCAGAGGAGACTTTATCTTTAATATCATCTTAGACCCTTCCTTTGAGAACGAATCCTTGTTTCTGGTCTCGTTAGCCAAAGATTTTGAGATTAATCTCGAAGCCAAAACCTCTCCCACCATATTAGACTTTAGAGAATCTCTGGAGAGGTTTCTTTTCCAAAAAGGGGTTACCGAAAATAAAATTGTGACCCTGATTATTGACGAGGCCCAGAAATTAAACGAAAATTCTCTGGAAGTTTTACGCGTCCTGCTTAATTACGAAACCAATGAGTTTAAACTCCTGCAGCTTGTCCTTTTGGGCCAGCTGGAATTACATTCCGAGATCATGAATATTCCGAACTTCTTTGACCGCATCAGTTTTAAATATACCTTGAACCCTTTAGATTTTGATGAGACGAAAGAAATGATCGAATTTCGCATCCGGCAGGCAGGTTATAAAGCCAGTATGCATCTATTTTTAGATGATGCCATAAGAGAAATTTATCAATACAGCCGCGGCTATCCCAGGCAGATAACCATGCTTTGCCATCGGGCATTAAAAGATTTAGTCTTAAAAAATAAGGTGGTTGTAGAGGCAGCATCTATTCGCGAAATAATCGAGGAAGAGATAAGAACGGGTTGGCAGAGAAAAGACCCGCTTTTACAGAAAAATAGTTACTGATAATTAAGAGGTTATCTAATGTATGAGTCATATTGGAATTTAAAAGAAAAACCTTTTGAAAATACGCCCGACCCGAAATTCCTTTACCATTCGCAGCAGCATAATGAAGCCTTAGCCCGCATGCTCTATACGGTGCGCGAACGCAAGGGTGCAGCCCTTTTTACCGGAGAATACGGCAGCGGAAAAACCCTTTTAAGCCGCGTGCTTTGGCATGAGCTGCAACAGGAAAATAAATATCAGGCTGTATTCATCCTTAATCCCCGGCTTTCAGGGTTAGAATTTATTCAAGAGATTGTGCATCAATTGAATGGCACTGAACCGACGCCTGTCAAAATCGAGCTTTTTCATTCCCTGCATAAGATTTTATATACTAATTTTGAGATAGGCAGGCACAGCGTAATTGTGGTTGATGAAGCCCAGGCAATCGTGGATAAGGATATTTTTGAGGAGTTAAGGCTATTACTAAATTTCCAGTTAGATAATGTCTTTCTTCTTACCATTATTCTTCTCGGCCAGCCTGAATTGAAGGACATTATCGTGAATTTACCACAACTGAGCCAGCGCATGGCAGTGCGGTTCCACCTTAAGGCCTTAGGAGAAATAGAAACAAAAGAATATATCCTCCATCGTCTCAGTGTTGCGGGAACAAAAAAAGCCATATTTGATGAGGAGGTCTTGAGAGAAATTTATCGCTCTTCAGAGGGGGTCCCGCGCAGAATCAATACTATTTGCGATTTGGCCTTATTGATCGGTTTTGGCAATAGTTTAAATATCATTGATAAAGAGACGATTCTTAAGGTCAATGAGGATTTAAAAACCACGGGCTCTGATACGCAGCGTTTGGGTCCGCTGCCAATATAATAAGATGATTAGGTTATCGGATATTCTGAAAAAATATTGGGAAAAGGCAAAGAAGGACGAAACCGAAGATTTAAAGCCGCACGTAAAAAGCGAAGCCGAAGTTGAACAGGCAAAACCTACGCCGCCGGTTCAAGAACCTAAGGTGAGCGTATCCTCTGCGGTCTGCAGGGGCCTGGGTAAGATAAGCAGCGCAGATATTGCCGGGCTTTACGCCGAGTTGTTATCCAGGACTAAGCAAATTTATGTCAGTGACTTAAAGCAGTGTTTTACGCCGTGGGTGAATGAGGCGGTAGAAAAATTGGCAGATACGCTATCTTCGGGTAATAATGAAGAATTATTAAAGATCTGTTCTGCGGACTATATTAAGGTCGAAGACTATCTTTACGGCCATGCCGTGAATGTGGCGATTCTGGCTATTGAAATCGGTATAGAGTTAGGCTATGAACGTGGGCGTTTAGTTGAACTAGGCATAGCCAGTCTTGTGCATGATATTGGTTTAGTTAAATATTTAGATATCATTAACCAGAATAAGATACTGGATAAAGAAGAACACGATAAGATTAAAGAACACCCTAATGCCGGAGCAGAAATTTTAAATAGAATCAGTAAAGAGATTGGTCCGGGAATAATTGAGGTAGTTAAGCAGGAGCATGAACGCATCGATGGCTCAGGTTACCCATTGGGCCTAAAAGGAGATGAAATTTCGGAATTCGCTAAAATAATCGGCCTGGTTGATGTTTACGAATCCAAGCTGCACTCCCGGCCATATCGCGCTAAATTTAAGTCTTTAGAGACGATTAATGCCATCATAAAAGCCAAACAGGCATTTGAAAGTCAGTTTATTAAGATATTAATCGAAAGAGTAGGTATCTTTCCGGTAGGGATACAGGTGCGGCTCAATACCAAAGAGATAGGCGTAGTAGTTAAGGAGAATCCGCAGTTAGCTCTTCGGCCGGTGGTCAATATACTATTTGATGCCCAGAAAAAGAAATTAAGAGAGCCAAAACAGATAGATTTAGCCGAGAACCCGATCATTTATATTGAGGACGGCATTGATGAGGTGCTTCCTGAAATTGAATCTGAAGAGGAAAAAGAATAATGCAGAAGGCGGTTAAGAAGTTAATTTTGCTATTCTTTATTTTAAGCATCGCCTCCCCGGTTTACGCTCAGGATAAAAGAGAAAAAGCAGCAGAATATTATCAGCAGGGAAACCTTTATTATAAACAAGGTAAATACAAAGAGGCGCAAGCCGAATTCCAAAAGGCTTTAGACGTACTTACCAAAAAAGAAGAGATAGTAGTAAGCCCGCCAAAAGAAGAAAAAACAAGTCTTCAGAAACCGGCGGCAACTGCCCAGCCGGCTACTAAACCGGCTTTAGAGTATATTATCGGTGAAGAAGACGTCCTGGCTATCTCGGTATGGCAGAATCCGGATTTAAATCAGGAAGTCATTGTCCGGCCAGACGGAAGAATATCCTTTCCTTTAGTGGGAGATATTCAGGCTTCTGGCCTTACCATCCCCCGTCTTGACCAAGAGATTACTGAGCGGCTCAAAGAATATATCAAGTTCCCCGAGGTCTCAATATCCATCAGGAAAATCGGCGGTAAAAAGATTATTGTTTTAGGAGAGGTCCTCTCTCCGGGCGTTTATTCGATGACGGGAAAGAACACGGTATTAGAAGCAATTGCCATGGCCGGAGGATTTACCACTGATGCTACAGTTTCCAGTGTTATTTTAGTTAAGGGAGGCCTTGCTGAACCTAAAGGAATTCGTCTTAACTTAAACCGTCCTTTAATAAAAGGAGACCTAACCTATAATGTCACTTTGCAGCCGGAAGATATAATTTTCGTCCCCAAAAGGTTTATTTCCAATGTTAATTATGTTGTTAATACGATACTCGGGCCTATCATGCAGGGCTCTTATAGCGTTGAGACCCTGCGGGATAAACGTTGGTAATTAAACTACTATCTCAAACGCTCAGGCTTAAAAATTCCCTTCCCAATATTGATAAAATATGCCGCATAAAATTTATGCCAAAAATCCGGATATAGTCTTTCGTAAAATTGCCGATGAGGTCATTTTAGTCCCCATCAGACATAGCGTAGGAAATTTAGATAGTATCTATACCTTAAATGAAGTATCGGCGAGAATTTGGGAACTTATAGACGGAAAGAGGACAATGAAGGATATAAAGGAAATAATACTTCAAGAATTCGATGTGACCAATGAAGAGGCAGAAAAAGACCTGATTCAATTCTTGCAACAACTGGAAAAAATCGAGGGTATTAGAGCCGCTGATTAAAAATAGAAATCCAAGAGAAACCTATCATGGCCTGTCCTCATATACCAACTATTAGTTATACCGAATGGTGCCGAAGGGTCTATAATAAGGCAGAGAATGCGAGAATTCCATTAAATGGCATAATCGAGCTTACCTACCGTTGCAGCTTGCGCTGCGTTCATTGTTATGTCAGAGATTATCCTGTCCCAAAAGAGCTTACCTGTGAGGAAATCTGTTTGGTAATTGACCAAATTACTGAAGCAGGTTGTCTCTTTCTTTTACTTACCGGAGGCGAGCCGTTACTCCGCAAGGATTTCCTAGATATATATCTTTATGCTAAAAAAAGGGGATTATTGGTTACTCTCTTTACCAACGGCGCGCTCCTGACTCCTGAAATCGCGGATTATCTTGCCAGGTATCCGCCATTTACCGTGGAAATAACCCTTTACGGGATAACCGAAGAGACTTATGAAAAAGTAACGGGTATCCCTGGTTCTCTTAATAGGTGTTTGAGCGGCATTGACCTTCTTATAGAAAGAAATATTCCCTTAAAGTTAAAGACTATGGTCATGACCCTAAACAAGCATGAACTTTGGCAAATGAAGAAATTTGCCGAAAAATTGGATGTGGATTTTAGGTTTGATTCGTGTATTAACCCCGGGTTAGATGGCTCAAAAAAGCCCTGTCAGTTCCGTATAACTCCTCAAGAAATAGTAGAACTAGATTTGGGGGATGAGAAAAGGGCAAGGGAATGGAAGCAACTCTGTGAGAACTTCTGGGGTACTCCTATTACGGATGAACGCTACCCCTGTGCTGCTGGCGTGACTTTTTTTGCGATAAACCCTTCTGGAGTTGTAAAAATGTGCGCTCTTCTTCCCCCTGCTTATAATATAATACCTGCCATCAAAGAAAGCTTTTTACAGGGTTGGAATAATATTATACCTAAAATCTTAGCGGAAAAAAGAAGTCAAGAATCTGCCTGCAGCCATTGTCAAATCTTCAGTATCTGCGATAGATGTGCTGCCTATGCCCGGCTTGAAACGGGAACCCCTGATATCCCCATTCCATTTTTTTGCCAGATAGCCGGGCTGCGTGCCGCAGCCTTTGGTAGTGAAGAGCGTAAGCTTAAACTAAAAATGAAAGGAGGATTTCCTTATGCAGACAAAGAAAAAAAAGATTTACCGGAAACCGTCGCTTGCTAAAGTCAACCTGACTATTGAAGATGCGGTCTTGGCCTGTTGCAAAACCAGCCAGGCAGTTAATCCTAACAACAAAAAGAAATTATGCGGCGCGAGTGGGTGCGCTAGTACCCCGACGAATCTGACCTGATGCAGAAATTAAACAGCTAAGCTTAAGCCAGGATAACCATACTATTTAAGTATTAAAAGCGCAAATGGCGAATAGTCTTCAGCGACAGTTATCTTTAGGTATAGCCGATATCGTTATTTCCGTTACTGCCTCAACAAAAAAGGCAAGATTCAGGATTTTTAGTCCCTACCGAAGTTTTGTCCGGGAATTAAAAGACAAAAAACCCGATATCAACCTTACGGTGCATTACGGCAATATCCCCGATTACAAATTAAAAAATCCGATATTTAAGGAGGAAAGACTCCATTTAAGCCTTTACCAGAGCGACGGCCAGTATATCCTAAAAATTCCTTCGAGATTAATGGTGGTGGATTCGCGGTTTTCTTGTGGCGATATCTATATTAAAAGGCCTTCGGCTATAGTCTATCGCCAGTATCCCTTACAGCACCCTTTAGATAAAATAGTCGTCCTTCATTTTCTCGCCGAAAGACAAGGGGCAATGATTCACGCCTGCGGGATTAACTACGATGGCAAGGGGCTGCTTTTTGCAGGGGCTTCTGGGGCAGGCAAGAGCACGCTGGCAAATTTATGGAAAAGAGCAAAAGATACATTTATTTTAAATGATGACCGGATTATTCTTAGAAAGTTGGGAAAACGATTTTGGCTATACGGGACTCCCTGGCACGGAGATGCCAGGGTATATTCATTCAAAAGAGTGCCTCTTAAGAAAATATTCTTTCTTAGGCATGCCCAGAACAATGCCATTAAAAAGATAGAGCCCCTGGACGCTATAGCGCGCCTTTTGGGTTGTTCCTTATTTTTTTTCTGGCAGAAAAAAACCCTAGAATCTTTGTTCGACCTTTATGCTGAATTAACCCGAAGAATACCCTGTTACGAATTAGGTTTTGTCCCGGATGAGGGTATTTTAGATTTTATCAGGAATAAAGCATGAATTGTAAGAGCCCAGAATTTTTGGAACTAAGTAACGAAATACTAAGACTTGGAAACAGGCTGCGTTTCCGGGCTCGGGGATATAGCATGTACCCTTTTATCAGAGACGGAGATATTCTTGAAGTTGAGCCTGTTGATGGACAAGGGGTAAGATTGGGAGACGTCATTTTTTATCATAGGGCAGGCCAACGAGCGGTCGTCCACCGGGTGATAAAAAAATTTTTACAAAAGGATAAAACTATCTTTGTGGCTAAAGGCGATGCTAATCCTGCCGAAGGCGAGATAGTCCAAATGGAAGACATTTTAGGCAGGGTATCAGCTGTGGAAAGAAATAGTCGCAGGATAAGGTTCGATAGCCCTAGCGCCAGATTAATGAATATCCTCTGCGCTAAATCTTCGCTCTTTTTTAGTCAATGGATTCATCCTTTACTGCGAAAAATTAAACATACGATTATAGAGATAAGATAAAAATTGATATGCAAACTGAAGACCTATTGATGCTATCCTGTGCAATGAGAAATATTAAACAGGATACGCTAAAGAAGGTCCAAGAAATCTTAAGCCCAGATTTAAACTGGGCTTATTTTTTACAAAGGACTAAAGAGGAAGGCCTGGCTTCACTGATATATAAGGCATTTTTAAAAATACCAGATATAGAAAAGATAATCCCGGAATACATCTTACAGGATCTAAAGATTATTTATTATTCGGTGGTTAAGAGAAACATATTAATCTCCCGGACATTAGAGAAGATTTTACAGGCCTTCCAGGCAGAGAACATAGAAAGCATAATTTTTAAAGGGATAGCATTAGCAGAATCGGTCTATGGAGATATCGGTTCCCGCTCGATGGTCGATTTAGATATTCTCGTAAGAAGACAGGATGTTAAAAAGGCAGATGAAATCTTAGGAAGATTCAACTATGCCAAGCTGTTTGAAGTTAAGGATTATTCTGCGATTTTTTTAAATTTATATAGAAACGCGCTCTTATTCAGAAACTTAAATACCTATCCTCAATATATACACCTTTACTGGCATATCTTAAACCTTTTTACTTACGATAAGGATATTTTGCATAAGATAGACATGGATAAAATTTGGGATGATGCCATAGAGATAGAATTGGGCAACCTTAAAATACGCACCTTTTCTATTTATCATCAGATAATCTATCTATGCCTGCACGCCTCAAATCATGCCTATAAACCCTTGATACTTTTATGCGACCTGAATGAATTTATTCGTTTAAATCAGGAGAAGATAGATTGGGATATTTTAGCTAAGGAGGCTGTTAAATTCGGCCTTTCCAAATACGTATATTACGGTTTATATCTTACAAGGCAGACTTTGGGTGCGGCTATACCCGAAAATACCTTTAGCCGATTAAAACCCAAAAGGATAAGCATATTCGAACGGAAATTTATTTCTTCAGTTTTAGAGGGAAAGTCCGCTTCTGCCAGGGAGGGTTTAGTTTATCTGGCGATGATTGAAACTTTATCCGATAGGCTTTATTTCGCAAGAAGAGCATTGTTCCCATCAAGATACGAAATGGCTCTTGTTAGACAGAAAGACGCATCTCAAATAAATATTTTTGATTACGTCAGGCGGATTAATTCTGCTTTTAACTCTGCCGCCAAAGCTTTATTTTATTAGCTGAACTAATACTGCATTAGGCTTCCATTTATCTTCGCCCTTTTTAAGGCATATTGAAAGAGAGCCAGACTCAAAGGAAGGAGCAGCAAAGAGAAGGCCAAAAGGAATCCTATCTCTTTGGCAAGTTGTGTTAGAGAATATCCTCGGTAAACCGCTAATTCAATGGCCCGGATGGCATAAGTGATAGGAAAGAATTTTGCGCAAAATTGTAGCCAGACAGGTAGTATGGTTATTGGAAAATATACCCCGCCCAAGAGACCCTCCATAGTATTTATTACCCATCCTACAGGATTGCCACGCTTGAAGACCATAATAAAACTTGCGGAAAGTATCCCCAGGCTGCTAAAAGATGTAATTGTCAAGATTAAGATCACCGTGGTAGATAATAAATTTAAATTTGCGAAATTAATCTTAAATAAAAAAATACCTAGCAGAATATAGATTGCCATATCAAAAGTGGCAAAGATCAGGTTCCATAAAGCCATGGAAAATAATATAGTGGATATCTTAGTGGGAGTTAGAAGTATTGCTTCCAAAGTCCCTTGCATTTGTTCGGATTGTATGCGTCCGGAGAAAGACCCCAATCCCACGCCGATATAGCTAAAGAAAGCCATGCCCAAAAGAACATAAGAGAAATAATTCACCCCGAATTCTTCTAAATGGCTGACTATCTTTTGCCCGAATAGTTTATCAATGAAGAAATAACTTAATACGCTGATGAGAACCCCGAAGATATTGAAAATAAAAGATAATTTATAACTGGATTCGAAAAGAAAATCCTTTTTTAAGAAAGCCAAAACTTTTCTAGACATTCTAACTTTCCCGGGTCAATTTTATGAATATCTGGCTTAAGGTTGCAGCCGGGTCTTTTATGCCTTTTCTTAATTCATCTAATGTCCCGAAAGCGCGCATTCTGCCTTTATCCAGTATCATAAATAAATCTGCAAAACCTAAGGCTTCATCCATTTGATGCGTGGTGATTATCACGGTTTTACCCTGCGCTTTTACCAAATTTTCCTTAATGAAATTCCTTAAATTAAAGGCAGAGGCGTAATCAAGGCTTCTCGTCGGTTCGTCAAATAAGAGAAGCCCAGGGTTATGAAGCAGGCCCCGTATTAATGCAAAACGCTTCTTCATGCCTGTCGAATAAGCATCAAATCTTTTATCCGCGTAATCCGCTTTAAATAAAGTTAACAATTCGCCAATCCTTGCGTTAGCACTTTTTTTATCTAACCCATAAAGGCAAGCAAAAAACTCCAGATTCTGTCTTCCGGTTAGGCGCCAGTAAAAGCTTCTTTCATCATCTACTATCAGGCCTAACAAAGATTTTATCTTCTCGTCGTCTTTTCCAACGCAGAAGCCATTTACCTTAACTGAGCCTTTCTCAGGTAGAATTAAAGTTGAGATTATCTTTAAAAGCGTGGTTTTTCCCGCTCCATTGGGCCCCAGGATTCCAAGTACGCAGCCTTTCTTTAGCGAGAAGGAGATGTCTTCAAGCGCCCGCATAGGCTTTCTTTTTTTGAAATCTAAACGCAATAATTTCGAGAAAGAGACAGGAGACAGGAAATCCTTAGTTATTTTATCTACTTCCAATATATTTTCCATATTGCCTTTTTATTTTGCTCTCATTTTTAGTCTAACAGAAAAAAATAGGGTGTCAAGGCTAACTCTTCTATTACAAAAAAATCTTGATAACCCATTGATTCTATGATATGTTAGAAAAAAAGAAGGAGTAACTTAAGTGCAATATGAATTAAACTTACGGGATTACTTGAGGATTTTCCGCAAACGCAAGCTCACCATACTTGTAACCTTTATTCTGGTTACGCTTATCAGCGCCACTTTTCTTTCTAAACAGCCAGTGGTTTATCAAGCCAGCGCAACCGTCAAGATTGAGGAGCGTAAGACCATAGCCGGCCTACTCACCGAATGGATTATGTATAATCCGGCAGACATCATGGAGTCAGAAACCAAGGCAGTTAAAGGCTACCCGATTATTAAAGAGGTAGCCTTACGGCTGGGCAAGATTGATGAACAGGCCACTCTAGAACAGGTTAATGTTGCGATAAGCGAATTACAAGGCAGCATTGAGACCGAGAGGATTGGCAATACTAATATGATTCGCATTATTGCCACGAGTAACAGCGCAAAGGAAGCTATGGATATTGCTAATACCGTGGCCCAGGCGTACATAGAAGAGAGCCTGAATGAAAAAGGCAAACAAGCCAAACATGCCCGCCAATTCATCGAGGACCAGCTGGCTACTTTAGAGACGAGATTAAGACAGACTGAAGAGCGCTTAAAAGATTTTGGTAATGAAGTAAAAAATGTAAGGTTGGCTGAGCCGACTGAAAAGAAATTAATAGATTTAGAATTTCAACTAGCTGAACTATTACAGAAGTATACGGAAAAACACCCATTGGTAATTCAGCTCAAGGCTCAGATACAAGAGATGGAGACACGAACCAAGGGTTTTTCTGACCAGGAGCTGGAATATGCCCGTTTGAATAGAGAAGTAGAGGTCAATAGAAAGCTTTACGCCATGCTTAAGGAAAAACTGGAAGAAGCGCGCATTACCGAAGCCCAGAAGGTCAGCGATGTTGCGGTGGTTAATCCTGCAGTTATGCCCGCGGGGCCGATTTCTACTAACAAACAACTGGGGATTTTGTTAGGAGCGGTATTGGGGCTGATTTTGGGCGTGGCTTTTAGCTTTGTGCGCGAAACCTTTGATACTTCCATAGGCACAATTCAAGATGTAGAAAATGTGATTCAGCTGCCTGTTGTAGGAGTGATTCCTTCTATCCAGCATACATCTAAAAATAAACAAGGGCAGCTGTCAAGATTCAAAGAAAGATTCTTTCCGCCGCCTAAAAATGAAGCTGAGTTAAGGTTTGTGAGTTTGGTTGCCCACTATGAACCTAAATCTCCGCCTGCCGAAGCATTTCGCAATATTCATACTAACCTTAGGCTTAATGGCTCTAAGAAGACTATTCTTGTGACTAGCTCAGCTCCTGGCGAGGGAAAGACAAGCCTCGTAAGTAACTTAGGGATTGTTATGGCCCAGACGGGACTGAAGACCTTATTGGTTTCTGCTGATTTAAGGCGGCCGCGCCTGAACAAGACTTTTGGCATAAAAAAGGAGCCCGGGTTAACCGAGCTGATTATGGGCACGGCTAATTTAGAAGAGGTATTAAATAATATTACGGATATTATGCTGGGGGATTTAGGCTTTGAGGACATACGCAAGACCCCGGGAATTGAAAATATTTGGATTATCACTACGGGCCGTCCGCCGAATAATCCCGTGGAAATCTTAGAGTCAAAAGAAGTTACCGGCTTGATAGAAAGACTTAAAGTAAGATTTGACGTCATTCTCTTTGATTCTCCGCCTGTGCTTCTGGTAACCGACGCCAGCCTTCTTGCTCCTAAAGTTGATAGCGTGGTTATCGTATATGAAATGGGCAAAACCAGCCGTGAGGCGCTGATGCGCACCAAGGTGCAATTGGAATCTGTGGGAGCTAAAATCTCCGGTTTGATCCTGAACCATACCAAACCGCAGACTGAAGCCGTTTCGCCTTATCCTTATTATTACCACTATAAGTATAAATATTATGGCAAAGAGGAGAGCACTAAGAAACGCAAAGCCCTAAAGAAAGAGGCATAAATAAGCAACTATATATGTAATAAAAATTATTATGATAGTATCTTAAAAGGGGCGAGACGCCCCTTTAATTTTATCATTTTTTTAACCTGTTTTAGACTTTAACAGATGAGACGCAAGCCATTGCAAAGCGGTCAATTTAACATCATAGTTATAATTTTTGTATTACTTTTTAGTATTATTGTGGGTTTGATTGGTTTTAAAACGCCTCCTCCCGCGATTGTTATTTTTCTGGTGTTGGCTATATTTTTAATCGCATTCTTAAGAACTGACTTTGCGCTGATGATTTTAATCTTTTCCATGCTGTTTTCCCCGGAATTTCAGTTTGGCGCTATCGGCAAAAGGGCTATTGTTTTACGGATGGATGATGTCTTTTTGCTATTCGTTTTCTTAGGATGGTTAGCGAAAATGGCCTTCAATAAAGAATTAGGCCTGTTAAAAACCACCCCCGTGCATAAACCGATATTGATTTACGCCCTGGTATGCATAATTTCTACTGTTTTTGGGATTTTAAGAAATTATGCCAAGTTTCAGGTGAGTATATTTTATCTGTTAAAATATTTCGAGTATTATTTGCTCTTTTTTATAGTCACGAATAACTTAAAAGATAAAAATCAGGCCAAGACTTTTATTTTTTCTCTGATTTCGGTTGCGTTCATGATAAGCGTATACGGCTGTATCATGCACTTTCGAGGCGTAGAAAGGGTAAGCGCTCCTTTTGAGGGCAAATCCGGAGAAGCAAATACCATGGGCGGTTACTTGGTTATGATGATAGCTATAGCAAGCGGATTGGTTTTTAACTCTAAATTATTTAAAGAGAAACTGTTTCTGGTTATTTTTTTAATGTTCGCCTTTCCCGCTCTTGTATTTACTCTATCCCGCGGTTCCTGGCTTGCCTTTGTCCCTACAATGGTCACGTTAATTATTTTTACGCGCAAAGGCAGAAAAGCCCTTTTAGTCTGCTCGCTCATAATAGCTATACTTTCGCCGGTGATTCTTCCTAAATTTTTCTATGAGCGCGTAAAAGTTACCTTTAAATACGGCCAGCAATACCAGGTGATGGGTAAAAAATTTAAATTAGAGGATTCTGCCGCAATACGCGTTATCACCTTTAGATACGCTGTTCAGAAGTTCTTTAAAGAACCGTTCTTAGGTTACGGCGTAGGTAGTTTCCTGCCGGTTATAGACAATCAATATGCGCGCATAATCGTGGAGGTAGGTTTAATTGGCGTGTTGGTTTTTTTCTGGATTATAATCGCGTTATTTAAGAAAGCAAGGTCGAACTTAATTGCGCTCAAAGATGATGATCTCGGCAGCGGTTTAATCGCGGGTTTTATGGCCGGACTGGTTGGGCTTTTAGTTCATGGCATATCAGCTGAGACATTTATCTTGATTAGGATTATGGAGCCATTCTGGTTTCTGGCTGCAATAGCGATGGTTGTCCCGGAACTAAGAGCTCCTGCGCAGAATGAAAAGCTGAACGGAGTAAGTAATTAATGTCTATTTCCTCCCAAACTACAGGAATCAGGTTTAAGCATTTATTGTCTGGTTTTACAAATTTAATTCTCAGATATGTCAATTTTGCTTTCATAAAGATTCGATATCTATTGAAATCCAGGGTTGATAAGCCGTTAAAACTCCATCTGGGTTGCGGAGACCGCCGCATTGAAGGGTATATCAATATCGATTGCAGAAAGACAACAGCCACTGATGTGGTTTTGGATATTAGAAGGCTTCCTTATTCTGATGATTTGGCAATATTAATAGAAGCCTATCATGTGATAGAGCATATTCCGAGAAATGGTTTACCCAATGTCCTCAAAGAATGGCATAGAGTTTTAGCTCCCAATGGAAAGTTGATTATTGAGTGTCCTGATTTCGACAAAGATGCTAGAGAGTATTTAGATGGTAATGAGGCAAGATTAGACAGTATCTTTGGATTGCAAAGATTTGTTGGGGATATCCACTTATTTGGTTATAATTTCCGGAGATTAAATGGTCTTTTGGAAAAGGCTGGCTTTAGAGAAATCGTACAAGCAACGCCGCAGGATTACCACTCTCAAAACGAGCCCTGTTTAAGGGTAGAATGCATCAAATAAAAACTAAAGATGAGCACTAAATTAATAAGATATTTAAGGAAGATACCGTTTAAGGAAAGAAAAAATTTTATGGAAAGATTTCTGATGCTATTTTTCTCTCTTTATCGCAGGTTTAGAAGCGTCTTGTCTCATAGCGATAATAGAATTATTTCTGAACTATATATACACAGCGAAAACCTTAGGCGCAATGTTATGGGCTGGAAATATAGCTTTGTGACCATCGAAGAATTAGCGCAGTGGACATGCGCATGGGTTAAAACATTCTCCTCTACCTACGATATCATAATCGGGATACCCAGAAGCGGGCTTCTGGTAAGCAGTATTGTTGCGGCAAAGCTGGGAAAGCCGTTATCCACCCCTGAGCTGTTTTGCCAAAAAAAATATTGGACAGGCCAGGGATCAAGCAGTAGCCAGGAATTTAAAAATATTTTATTAATCGATGATAGTATAAGTTCTGGAGCGACTCTTGAGAGAAGCTTAGGACTCCTGCGTTCATGTTGCAATAATCTAAACATTACCCGGGCTGTTTTAATTGTTTCTGAAGAATCGAAATCCCTGGTTGATTTTTATTATAAGCTGATACCTCAGCCGAGATTATTCGAATGGAATATGCTGCACATCAAAAGAGGGATTACGGTTTCGGACTTTGACGGCGTTATTTGCGAAAATTGTCCTGAGGGCGTTGATTCAGACGAACAGCTGTATCTTGCCTGGATAAAGAATGCGAAGCCATATCTAATCCCTGCCTTTGAGATTGATGCAATTGTTTCTTCAAGGTTAGAAAAATACCGTTATCTTACGCAAGAGTGGCTTGCCAAGCACGGAGTGCGTTATAATAAATTAGTCCTCTGGGATGTTCAATCCAAGCAGGAAAGGGAAGGCAAGTTCGCAAAGTATAAAATAGAAGAGATTTTAAAAATCAAGCCGGTGATAATCTGGGAAAGCAATTACATTCAGGCACAACAGATCTGGAAGGCTACCAAAATACCTACCTTATGCACTGATGTAAAAATATTATTCGCTTAATAAAGCCTAAGTTTTATGTCTGGAAATGATCTTGATAATATAAATAAAGCCCTGGATTATCCGCAAGTCAGCATTGTCATTAGCACCCGTAACCGCTCGGAAGTATTAAAACGTTGCCTGGATTCCATTATAGGGCTCAACTATCCTAAAAATCTCTTAGAGTTGATAGTGTTAGACGATGCCAGCAGCGATTCCACCCCGGAAGAAATCCCTGAATATCTTGAGCAGATGAAAATAGGCGGTTTTAATAAAACCCGTTTTTTCCGTAACGAAAAAAATTTAGGCATTATTATGGGCCGCTATATCCTCGGGCAAAAAGTATCCGTTGATTCGAAGATGGTTCTTTTTGGTGATGACGACGTTGTTTTAGAACCCGATTGTCTAAAAGTTTTAACAGAATATATGGTAAGGAATCCTGATGTAGGAGTAATCGGCCCCCGTATTGTATATGCTAGAGATCCCCAACAGCCCAGCCATAATGCTAATTTTGTCAGTTTTTTGACAGGACGCTATTGGGAGAGCGATAGTGCCGAACCCATTGCTTGTGATTGGGTTTTTTCGGCTTGTTGTCTGGTGCGAAAGAGCGCATTAGAAAGAGTAGGTGGTTTTTATCCCGGATATTATATCTGCCATGGCGAGGTGGATTTTTGCCTTAGGGTAAAGGCAGCCGGTTTTAAAGTAATTTATCATCCGGGCGTAGCTGTAAGGCACGAAGAGGCATTACATCAATTCAAAAGAGGGCGGCTTTATTACCTTTACCGCAACAAGCTTCTTTTAATCAGGCGTAATTTTATCTTTCCCAGAAATCTCATAGCTTTATTATTTATTTTTCTATTCGGACTGCCCAGATATCTGCTTGAATCAATTAAATATAACCGAAAAATCGCAATAGGCGAAATAAAGTTAATTTTTCTTTCTATCTGGCATGGTTTGTTAGGTATAACCGGGCCTAAAGGAGAGAGGTAATCAATATCAAGGAAATCTCGGTATGGAAACAGTAGATAGGGATTTCAGGAATAACGTCATTGTTACCGGGGTAACCCAGTTTTTAATTGTCCTGTGCTATCTGATAATCAGCATCATCTTGGCGCGCGCTTTTACTGTAGAAGGCAGAGGCATATATAGCTTAGCCTTACTCGTTCCCAGTTTTTTGGCAATCTTTATTTCGTTTGGGATAGGTGAGGCTACAGCCAATCTACTGGGTAAGGAAAAATACCCTAAGGATAAAATCATCGGATGCCTGCATTCTTACATCCTTATTTACTCCGTTATCAGCGCTGTTATTTATTATGGTCTTGCCCAATTCATATTGCGGATTCTAAAACACAATTTAAGTTGGCAGCTTTACTATGTTTCATTTATGATTATTCCGATTGGTTATTTCTGGAACGGGTATTCCGCAGTCCTTCTTGCTCTGGGAAAGATTAAACAGGTAGGAGTAGGCAGATTAATCAACAACCTGTTTTTTATTACTCTATGTTTGGCTTCATTTAGTATATTTAAGCCTCTCCCGTTGATTGCAATTGCGATATTTATTATCGCCTACATTATAGAACTTATTTATTTTGCCTATGTTATTAAAGAATATATAAAAGTGGGTTTTTGTTTCAATAAGCGCATAATGAAAGAGCAGATTATCTTTGGATTAAAGTTTTCCTTAGGCACGATATTTGCCAATATTAACAAAAGGCTGGATACTTTCTTTGTGAATGCCTTTGTAGGTATCTATGGCGTGGGTCTTTATGCCATTGCTGTGGGATTAACCGAATTTTTGTTAAATATTCCGCATATTTTCGGCCGGGTCGCCTTTTCTTATACAGTGTCCTTAAAAGACAGCTCAGGAACGCTGACGACAAAGGCAATACGACAGAGCATGTTTTTATTGTTTGTTATTTCGATTTTGTTAGGCGTGTTCCTGAAATGGATAATTCAGGTATTTTATACCGATAAATTTAGCGGCGCACTTTTGCCCGCTATGATACTCCTGCCGGGAATAGTTACGCTGGGATTAAGCATAATTATAGGATTGATTCTAACCGGCTGCGGCAAGCCCGAAGAAAGCGCAAAGGCTATGGGTATATCTAGTATCTTTACAGTTATCCTCGATTTAGTCTTAATCCCCAGATTTGGGATTATAGGTGCTTCTTTTGCCTCTACTGTAAGTTATACTTGCAGCGCCTGTTATCTGCTCATTGCCTACAAGAAATTTTCTCACAAAACAATCTCAGAGATTTTATTTATCAAAAGTGATGACTTTAAGGATTATCTAATAGAGTTAAAGAAGTTTGTTTTTTGGAAGAAATAAGCGTGGAGAAACTAAAATTTAAAGAATTTTACGAAATTTTATCTGAAGCCCACCGGAAATTTATAGGTGAATTAGAACATACGTATAAAGATTACTCTCAATATTTAAGCACTGAATACAGCGCCGTCAAGAAAAAATACTACAAAACAATCTTGGATAAGATTATTCAAGAAAGATATTCTACTCTTTTGGATATAGGCTGTAGCTCGGGTTCTGATTTGACGTATTTTAGCAAAAGGCAAAGATTCTTTGCCTGCGGAATTGATATAAGCCTCAATCATCTAAAGAAAGCTATCCTAAATGATTTTAGTAATAATAAAGTTAACTTTATCCAGGCCCACGCTCAAGAATTGCCATTTAAAGACGCAACTTTTGATTTGGTTATTTCCAGTGAAGTTATTGAGCATCTGCCTCAACCGGAACTCTGTTTTTGCGAGATGTATCGGATAACAAAAAGCAATGGTTTTTTAGTCTTGACCACTCCAAACAGGTATAGTTATTTTACCTTGATAGGAAAAATATTCCCTTCTGTTTTAAGAAAGAAGATCGGTCGGTTAATCAGGGGAATTCCTAATCAACTAGATATATATAAAGAAACATCTCATTTTAACATTCAAAGGCATATACACGAATTTTCTCCTTTTGAATTAAAGCGCATATTGAATCAGGCGGGTTTTAAGGTAGAAAAAATTCAAGGAGGGATGCTCGCCATACCATTTATTTTCCTTTTCTATAAATTTTCGCCACTTTATCATTTTTGGTTTTTTCTGGATAAGCTAATTGATTTATTGCCTTTTTCTTTTTACCTTAAGGCTAATTTCTTGATTTCTGCACGAAAGTTATAACAGGGATTATAATTCTATGAAAGTCTTATTAATAATGCCTCCTTTAAATAGACTGATGGGAGCAAAATTAGCTTATTTCCCGATTGGATTAGGATATCTTGCTGGTCATTTAAAGGCTCAAGGGACAGAAGCAAAAATATATAATGCGGAAAATCCTGACCAGGCAGAAAACTTAAAAGAAATCACAAATCGCTTACTTTTTTATCAGTATGATACTTATGTGCACTCTTTAAAAAACGAAAATCACTTTGTCTGGCAAGAGATAGAGGAAGTTTTGAGGGAATTTTCTCCTGACATTGTAGGTTTAAGCGTTACTACAGCTAAGTTTGGCTCAAGTCTTAAGATTTCTTCTCTGATTAAGAAGCATTTTCCCGGTTGTTATGTTGTCTGGGGCGGCGCGCATCCGACAATTAAGCCGGATGAAGTCTTGCAAAATAAAGAAGTGGATTTTGCGGTAAGAGGAGAGGGAGAGGTTACGTTAAGCGAACTAATCCAAGAAATTCGCACTAATCCTGGGGGATTCTCTGAAATAAAAGGTTTATCCTATAGAAGAAATGGGGATATTGTGCATAACGCAGACCGTCAACTCATGGAAAATTTAGACGAGCTTACCTTTCCGGATAAAACAGCTGTAATTTTTCCCGAGCGGTATTTACCCTGGGATATGGGCGTGATGGTTACTTCCCGAGGCTGCCCTTTTGAATGCGCTTTTTGCGGAGCGCAAAATATTTGGGGCAGAAAAGTAAGATGTCGTTCAATTGATAATATCATTGCAGAGATAAAAGAGATAATCAGCCGCTATAATACTAAACAGATATTTTTCTGGGATGATACTTTTAACCTGGACCGTAAAAGATTAATGGCTTTATGCCAGCGTTTGATTGACGAGAGGATTGGTATTAGCTGGAGATGCACGGCCCGTCCGGATCTTCTGGATGAAGAGCTGCTTAGAATAATGAAACAGGCGGGTTGCGGCAGCATTGATATCGGGATAGAATCTGGAAGCGATAGGATTCTTCAGTCCATAAACAAAGGTTATACATTGGAGCAGATTTTTCACGGCATAGAGTTGATTAGAAGAAGCGGAATTAATTTTAACGCCTTTTTTATGATAGGGTTTCCCGACGAGACAGAAGAGGATATTCAAAAGACATTTGATTTAATGAAAAGAAAAGAAATGGGCACTTTAATCTTAAGCATATTTACTCCCTATCCGGGAACTAAATTATACCAGAGGGCAGATGACTTGGGGCTTATTCCAAAGCCTCTGGACTGGAGTTTCTTTTCACATCAAAGCCCGTATAACCATTTTGTTAAAGAAATAAGCAAGGCAAGATTTAGAGAACTCGCACAAGAGATTTCTACTTACGTTGACCAACACAATAAGAGTTTTAGATTATTCTTAAAAATGCATCAAAGCGAAATACCCTTTTATGCGAAAAATCCTTTGATTTTCTTCCGTAAATTGAAAGAAAAAATAAGATACGGGGTTAAGGTATGAGTTTAGCAAAAACAATCGCCAAGAACTCTTTAATGGTAACTTTATCAGCGGTGGTTACGAAAATATTGTCGCTCGTATTGACGATTATTATCGCCAGATATTTAGGCGATATCGGTTTTGGTCAATATTCCTTCGTTTTTGCCTTAACCGCCATCTTCGCAGTTTTTATCGCTTTCGGGATGGATATATTAGTAATTCGTGAGGTTGCCAAAGATAAGCCTAAAAATATTGCCTTTTTAATTAATTCTGCATTTTTAAAGAGTATACTTTCATTGGTTTCTTGGGTAGTGTTAGCATTTCTGATTATTATTTTGAAAAAAGAGCCAGAGGTTAATTTAGGTATAGTCATTATCGGATTTTGCCTTTTGCCGGATTCTCTCGTTACTTCTTTTAAGGCGATATTTTCTGCTTATGAGAAAATGGAGTTTAATACTCTCATAGAAATTTTCTTTCGGACAGTAGTGGTGATATTAAGTCTTTTGGCGATATTTTTAAGATTAAACCTCATTGCTATTTTTTCAGCTTCTTTGTTCGCTAATATATTAAGTTTATTCCTTATTACTTATGTCTACTCTAATAAAATTGGCAAGATAAAAATTGAGATAGACTATAATTTATGTAGACACATATTCAAAACTAGCTATGCCTTTGCCTTGATAAGTTTTTTTGTGGTGGTTTATCTGCGTATCGATACGGTTATGCTTTCAATTATTAAAGGCAATGCTGCTGTAGGACGGTATAGCGCTGCTAATACCCTTTGTGATTCTTTGCTTTTTATCTCTACGGCTATTTGTTCGGCAGTTTTTCCCGTTTTATCCAGACTATATAAAGAGTCTAAAGAATCTTTCGAGAACGTGTATGAAATGACTTTTAAATTTCTTTTGTTGTTGGCTTTGCCTATTGCAGCAGGAATAACTATCCTAGCTGACAAAATAATTCTTTTAGTATATAGGTCAGGGTTTAGTGGCTCAATATTGGCCTTACGAATTTCAATTTGGAGTACCGCACTTATTTTTCTAAATTCTCTTTTAGGTTTTGTACTATACTCAACCAACAAACAAAAGATAGCCCTTGTGACAACAGGCATCGTTGTTCTTTTAAATATAATTTTGAATTATCTTTTTATCCCGAAATTTAGTTATATAGCGTCTAGTTATATTGCTGTCATTACTCAATTATTAGTGTTTATCTGCTACTTTAGTTCTATTTCAAATAGCATACATAGAGTTAATTTTATTCATCTTTTTCTAAGGCCGCTCCTTTCAGTTATAGTAATGAGTTTTTTTATTTACCATTTAAGAAACTTAAATCTGTTCATATTGATTTTATCGGCAGCATTAATTTATTCGGCTATGTTAGTAATTTTAAAAACTTTTTCTGCGAAAGATAAAAAGGTGTTAAAAGAGTTAACTTCTTTTAGTAAGGGAGGGGCTGTTTAAGAAAGAGCACTTACAATGGATAAACTTAATTTTCAGTGGCTCCAAGGTAAGCCCAATTTCTATTTTAGATACAAGCGGCACCTGCTTCAATCTATGATAGAGGGTTCATGTATAAATGTCGGATGCGGAAGCCACGTAATTCAAAATGCTGTAAACATAGATGAGGGACTACCGAAACTGCCCTACCCGAATAATTCATTCGATACTGTGATATGTTCTGATGTGCTGGAACATTTTGGGCCTTATAAACAGGCTATTGGTGAGCTTTTAAGGGTTGCTAGAAAAAAAGTAATTATTACTGTTCCTGCTTATAAGTGGCTATACGGCCATTACGATAGGCTCCTCGGGCATAAAAGAAGATATTATGCCAATGATTTCTCAGGCTTTGAGATAAAGCATCTTTTTTGGTTCTTAGTTCCCGTCCTTTTTTTAAGAAAACTTTTTAGACTTAAGCATCGGCCTTTGCCAAAAATAATAGATGATTTATTCTTTGAGTTCTCCAAGGTTCGTTTAAATTTTGGAACCACTATATTAGCTATAAAGAATAAGGTTCCTTATGAAGAGGAAAAGAAACACAAGGTATCTGTTTTTATCCCGATATTCAATGAAGAGCGGATAATCGATAGAGATATCAGGATGCTGGATTATGTGATTCGAAAGATACCGGTTGATTACGAGATTTTTATTGTTAATGATGCCTCGAAGGATAAGACTCAAATAATTGCCGAGAAAATAAAACAGAGTCACAAGAAAGTTATGTTGCTCAATTATGAATTAGGACCAACAAGAAGAGAGAATCTCGCCCAGTCCTTTAAAAAGGCAACTGGCGACATTATTGCCTTTGTGGATATAGATTTAATTGCGAGTTTTCGTTTTTTGCAGGACTTAATCGACCAGATAATCTTGGGTTATGATATCGCTACCGGAAGCCGCTATGCGGTTGGTTCTAAAATAAAAAGAAAACCCTTTAGGTTATTTATCAGTCTTTTGTATAACGCCTTTATCGGGTTTTTATTTAGAACGCATATCCGTGACCATATGTGCGGTTTTAAGGCTTTCAAAAGAGATGTGATATTACAGCTGGTGGATGAGCTAGGTTATGATCGATCTTTAAAAAGAGGAGTATTTTGGGATACCGAGCTTTTAGTCGCCGCTCAAAGGCGCGGCTATAAAATAAAAGAGATACCCATCTGGTGGCGGGAGAGGAATAAGACTGCGTTATATTTTAAGAGAGAAATAAAGACCTTAACTTATATTTTAAAATTTATTCTCAAGCAACTAGCCAAAAATTATTAGATGAAAAATCCGAGTTTAAATAGACAAAAAATTACTGTATTCATTTTTTTTGCAGTTTTTCTTTGTCTAGGTTTGAGTATTTTTAAAGATTACGGCATTTCCTGGGATGAGCCCAGGTCGAGGTATAATGGGGTAGTCGCGGCAAAATATATTATTAAGCAAGATAAAGAATTATTGAACTATCCCGATAGGTATTACGGCACGGCCTTTGAAACATTTCTGGTTGGTATCGAAGGAGTATTAAATTTAACTAAAAACTCCAGGGCTACTTATCTTATGCGGCATTTGCTTACCTTTTTGTTATTCTTCTGCGGAGTATTCTTTTTTTACCTTTTGGTCAAATATAACTTTAGCAGTTGGAAAATCGGATTGCTGGGAAGCTTGTTTCTGGTTTTAAGCCCGCGGATTTTTGCCGATGCTTTTTATAACTCTAAAGACCTGCCTTTTTTATCGGTCTTTATTATAAGCATATACACTTTAATCAGGTATCTTGACAAGAAGCTTTATTTTAGAGCTGCTTCCTTCCATGCCATAGTCTGCGCACTTTTAATAGATATACGCATCGCAGGTATAATTGTGCCTGTTTTTACTTACGCATTTTTTATCCGAGATTTACTGATAAATAAGTCTGAGCCGGCAAAGATAAAGAAGGAGATAGCTACCTTATCGCTATATACATTATTATTGGTTTTTTTTACTATACTTTTCTGGCCTGTTTTATGGAAAAGGCCGCTTTATCATTTCATTATGGCCTTAAATGAAATGAAACAATATACGGCATGGGCAGGCACGGTTTTATACTTAGGCAATTATTTGGATAGCAGGAATCTACCCTGGCATTATGCTTCTTTATGGGTAGTAATAACCACGCCTTTATTGTATAGTTTTTGTTTTCTTTTTGGCTGCTGGTTTTCAATTAGAGCTTTTCTTTCTCCTCATACATACAGCCGCTTAAGCAAAAGAAATAATTTAATCTTTATATTATGGTTATTTACCCCGTTGCTTAGCGCGATTATTTTTAAATCGGTTTTATATGATGCCTGGCGCCAGTTGTTCTTTATTTATCCGGCATTTCTAATAATTTCACTACTAGGTTTAGTATCTTTATGGGGGATTATTAAGAAAAGATTTAAAAGATCTGGTTTACAGGTTGTAAATGCTGTTTTTTTAGTATTTGTATTAATCTGGCTGATTAACCCCATTAAATTTATGTTGCAGTACCACCCTTACCAAAACCTCTATTTTAATATACTGGCTGGCAGGAATATGCAGGAGATAAAGAAAAATTTTGAGTTAGATTACTGGGGACTGTCTTATAGAAAGGCCTTAGAATACATCTTGAAAAATGACTCCTCTAATACGATAAAAGTTTTTGTGGCCAATTACCCGGGAAAATATAATTCTTATATTTTGACCAATGATGAGCAAAAGCGCCTGCTTTATGTGGATAGGCCAGAGGATGCAGGCTATTTTTTGAGTAACTATAGGTGGCATAAGCAAGATTACCCTTATAAAGAAGAGTATTATTCTATAAAAATTGAAGGCGTAAAGATAATGGTTATATATAAGTTGTAAATACTGCTAAATTAGATGAAAATTTTACTGGTAACCCGGGGATATTTTTTAAACAAACCCGATAAATACTTCAGTCCAGAATACAATGGAATTAAAATCCACCCTAAGATTGCCGGAGGCTTTGGTTGGTTTTGGGAGAAAGCGCTCAAAGAACTCGGTCACCAAGTGGAATCCTTTATTTATTACAGAAATCCTACTCTTGATTCGCGGGGAGAAATAAATTTATTCATTCATAGTTGGAAGCCCAGTCTTCCCATAATAAACATTCTCCCTACCTACTTGATGAACAGAAAATTAATAAAAATATGTTTAGACTATAAGCCAGAATTCATTTTAATTGACGCCGGAGAGCTGGTTTATCCTGAGACGCTTGCCGAAATAAAACAAAGGACTAAAGCAAAAATCGTAAACTGGTTATGGGATGACCCGATTATGCAGGGTTGGAAAAACGTTATCAAAAGTTTGCCTATATACGATTTTATTTTTGTTTTTGACCCTGAGTATATTGGTAGATTTAAAGCTTTAGGCGTTTCATCAATAGATTATTTGCCTTGTGCCTGCGACCCGGATATACACAGGACTTATCAGTTGAGTGAAGAGGAAAGGAAAAAACTCGGTAATGACTTATGCTTTGTTGGTGCTATCACGGATAAGCGCATAGAAATCTTGCAAAAACTTACTGAGTTTGATTTAGGGATTTGGGCTTGGAACCCAGCTAAATTGAAAAACACCGCATCTTTGTTTAATCGTTATCGCGGTATTGCCTGGGGCGAATTGATGAGTAAAATATTTAATGCTGCCAAGATTGTATTAAATATTCACCATCCTCAGACCATCTCCGGGATAAATTTGAAAACATTCGAGATAGCGGGAAGTGGTGCCTTTCAATTAGTAGATGATAAAAAAGAAGTCGCTAGACTTTTTCCGGAACAAGAAATAGTTTCTTACAGAAATATTGACGAGCTGAAAGAACGCATTAGTTATTATTTAGCTAATCCACAAGAACGTCAGATTAAGGCCAGAAAAGCCCAGCAGAGAGCCTATCAGGAGCATACTTATAAACATCGATTAAGTGCACTGATTTCAAGGGCGGAAAAGCTTTTATGAAATAATAAAATGGTAAAATTTATTTGTCCAAAATGCCTAAACCCGCTAATTGAGCAGCAAGAAAATCTTGTTTGCGAAGGATGCTCTGCCAAATATCCTATAAAGGACGGCATTCCTTTTTTTACTTCCGGAGAATACTATTTTCCCGATATTAGTGAAGCCGACATGGATGAACTTCTTGCGATTTCTGAACAGCAAGGTTGGAGAGTCGGCTTGCATGATTTTTTAAGAGATAAAGACCCCAGCGCATATAAGATTGTCGGCGATGAGAGCAGGGCGGACTGGAAATTTATATTCCCTCTTTGTCAAGATAGCGTGGTTTTGGATTTTGGTTGCGGTTTCGGAGGGCTTTCTGTTGCGTTATCTCGCTTGGCAGGCGAGGTTATAGCTATGGACTGCTCCTTAAAACGCCTCAAATTCCTAAATATCAGGAAAAAACAGGATAATATGAGCAACATTATTCCGGTTTGCGGCGGAGATGCGATGCGCCTGCCTTTTACGGATAAATACTTTGATTTAATTGTGCTAAACGGCGTTTTAGAATGGCTGGGTATTTTTCATGTTGAGTCCGATCCCCGCCAGGTGCAGTTAGCCAAGTTAAAAGATTTATATCGGCTGCTCAAAGATAATGGTTCTATTTATATCGGCATAGAGAATAGGTTTAGTTATCTATCTTTTTTAGGTGCACGGGATCATAGCGGGCTTAGGTTTACGTCGTTGTTGCCCCGCCGGATTGCGGATTTATATTGTAAGGCTATTAAGGGAGAGCGTTACAGAACGTATACCTATAGCCTTTTTGGTTATAAGAAACTGTTAAACGAAGCCGGCTTTTCTAGGGTCAGTATTTATGCAACCATCCCCACCTATAGGGACGTTTATTTTCTTTTTGATATAAATGATAAAATGATGATGGATTATTTTCTAAAATATCTTTTTAATTACACCACAATTAAAAGAAAAATAGCGGTGTTATTGGCGCGTATTTTTTCAAAGATTGGGCTGCTGCGTTTATTTATACCTGAGTACGGCATTGTAGCAACAAGATAAAACATAAGATGGTAGAGATTATAAAAGAATTTTTATTAGAGCATTGGCAAGAATTATTCCCTTTTAGAAAACATCCCGGGCAATGGCGCTTCTTGCTGATTAAGGGCAATCTGGGCGGTTACGGAGGCAATAGTACTTTTCTGATTTTTTCTGACCAAGAGGCAAAGCCGTTCATTGCAGTGAAAACATCGCGGGACCCTAAATATGAAAAGCGCCTGGAGCAGGAATATATAGCGTTGCGTTATCTTCGTGATAATCTGCCTGAGGATTTATCCGGGCATATCCCGCAGGCATACTATGTGGGGCATACCTTATGCCGTAATATTTTAATTGAAGAAGCTGTATCCGGTAAGTCGCTGGACGCTATAATGAAAGAAAGGGCCTTAGGCAAACAGCGCTATATCTATAGCATGATAGAGATGTTGTCAACATGGCTGATAGACTTACAAAAGGAAATCTGCAATAGGGGAAATCTGTTATTTGGTAGCGAGCATCAGTATGAAGACTTATCTAAACAAATAGATAGCTTCTCTGAAGGCTATCTTATTTCAGAAAAAGAGGAGAGTTTTCTCGATTATTTAAAACAGGGCGTCGTATCGCTTAAAAATAGCAAGGTTCCTTTGCCATTTGAACACCGCGATTTTTCCCCTATTAATATTATTCTCGCTAACGATAAATTCTGGGTTATTGACTGGGTAGATTTCAAACGGGAAGGATTGCCGTTACAAGATGTTTTTTACTTTTTATTGTGGTTAAATTTCTCTAATTACTCAAGCGAGAAAGAATTTCAGGTGAGATTAAAGCATTTTTTCCAGATGTTTTTCCGTAACGGTAAGCATAGCCGTATCGCGACTAAAATCATTAAGCGGTATTGCGATGCCTTTGGTATTGATTTAGCGTATGTAAAGATATTCCTTGCCTTGTTCCTTATTACCCGCGGAATTATCGAATATGAACTTTTTCTTAAGCAGTCGGAAAGGGGTTTTGTTTACACAGTTCAGCCGCTTGGCAGGGGAACGTTTTATAAGGACGGCAGTTTGCTAAAGAGCGGGCTTTATATTAACCTTTTCCGCGCATTTGTAGAAAATAATAATCAATTTATTTTTTAAATGCAGAAGAAAATAAACATTCTATATATCAGCGAACTCCTAGATATGGGAGGAGGAGAACGGAATCTGCTTTCTATCGTAGAAAAGTTAGATAAGCATAAATTCCAGCCTTTGGTTTTGTGTCCGAGAAGCGGACCTTTAGTCCGGGAGTTAGAAAAGAGAAATATAAAATTTTTCATTCAGCCATTTGGCATAGCAAAAAAATTTCTCGGGTTTTTTCCGATAGTTTCGTTAATAACAATAATACGGTTTGGGAAGTTAATGTTTAGAGAAAAAATTGGCTTAGTCCATGCCAATTGTTTTTCCGGAGTAGTTTTTGCTTCTATCCCGGCCAAATTGATGGGGATACCTTTGGTTTGGAGCGTTCACGGCTGGACTTCAGGCGCAGGCGTACAAGGTTTATTAATCAACTTTTTTGTGGAGAGAATTTTGGTTGTTTCTAATGCCGTGAGAAGATTCTTATGCCAATCCGGATTAATCTTAGATGACAAAGTCAGGACTATATTTTTGGGGGTAGATTTCAAGGTATTTCAAGATACCCAAAAAAGCGATATAATACGCCAGGAATTTGCGATCAACAAAGATATCCCTCTTATTGGGATGATTGGCAGGTTACAGGCAGTTAAGGGCCATTACTATTTTCTTCAGGCTGCCCAGGAAATTAAGAAAGAATTTCCTCAAGCTAAGTTTTTGCTTGTGGGCGCAAGATTATTCAATCGCAAGTCCGATGAAGGCTATCCGCAAGAGATTGCAAAATGGATAAAAGAAATGGGCTTAGAAAAAGACTGTATTTGCACTGGTTTTAGAAATGACATCCCGGAAATTTTATCTGCTTTAAATATGCTGGTTTTACCTTCTCTAAGCGAATCCTTTGGTTTGATTCTGGTTGAGGCCATGGCCGCAGGCGTACCGGTTATCGCTACATATTCCGGCGGCCCGGAAGATATAGTTGAGCCGGGTATCTGCGGTCTTCTGGTTGCGCCTAAGGATTCTTCGGCCTTAAGCAAGGCAGCATTATCCATACTTAAAAATCCGGAAAAGGCCAGAGAAATGGTTTCTTCGGCTAAAAAAAGAGCGCAAGAAATATTTAGCCTAGATACGCAAGTTAACAAAATCGAGGCAGTTTATAATCAGTTAATACACTTAAAAGTAAAAGAATGAAAATTCTGTTATTGACGCCGTTTATTCCTTATCCGCCTAAAGCCGCTAACAAGGTCAGGGCTTTTAGCTGGCTGAGATATTTAAGCAGGAAATACGAAATATCCTTGGTTTCATTCATTGAGAGAGAGGAACAAAAAGAGTATCTGAATGAGCTGGGTAACTATTGCGCGCAAATATTAACAGTCATAAGAAAACCAAAATCCGGTTTTCTCTACCGGCCCATTAATTTATTCCAAAGGTTTCCTTATTTTATGGTAGAACACTTCAAGTCTATAGATATGCAAGAGACGATACGCCGCCTACTGCAGAAAAATAAATTTGATCTGGTGCACGTAAGCACTTTGGCTATGGCTCAATATGCAGGCGATATAAAAGGAACAGCCAAAATTCTTGACGCTATAGATTGCCACACCAGAAATTATCTGCAGCAATGGCAATTTCCCACCGGTTTAAAAAATAGAATACTGTCTTTTATTGATTGGTTTAAGATGAGAGGATATGAGCTCAAGACGCATTCTAAATTTAATAAAACTATTTTAGCCAATCCTATGGATAAGGAATTTATGCTCAGGCTTTGCCCGCGTCTTAATATAGAGGTGATTCCTTACGGCGTAGATTTGGAATATTTCTCACCTCAACAAAAAGAAGAGGAATTCCCCAGTTTAATCTTTACGGGCCTGATGGGTTATCCTCCTAATAACGACGCAATGGTCAATTTTTGTTCGCGCACATTACCTTTAATTGAAGAAGAGTATGCCGGTATTAAACTGTACATAGTGGGAGGCAATGTTTCCTTGAAACTTAAGAAGATAGCCGGTATTAAGAAAAATATTATACTTACTGATTTTCAGGAAGATATCCGGCCTTTTATGTCAAAGGCAACGATTTTTATCTGTCCTTTAAGATTAGGCACAGGGGTAAAAACCAAGGTTTTAGAGGCGATGGCCATGGCTAAGTCCATAGTGTCTTCATCTATTAGCGTAGAAGGTATAAATGCCGTTTCGGAAAAAGATATTCTCATAGCGGATAGGCCGGAGGAATTTGCAAATGCGGTAATAAGACTCCTGAAAAATAAAGATTTAAGAGATAACTTGGGAATGAGTGCCAGAAAAGCAGTAGAAAATGCGCATCATTGGCAAACTTTAGCAATTGAATTAGATAAGGCATATCAGGAAGTACTGAGTGAAAAAAGATGAAAATAAAAATATTATATATAATTGATGGGATTATTTTTGGAGGAGGAGAAAGGGCATTTGCCCAGATTATCAAAGGGATAGATAAAGAAAAATATGAAGTTTATTGCGCATGTTTTGCGAAAGGCGCATTTGCAGAGAAAATAAAAAATTATGTCGGGATTTTTCCTATGGATTTAAGCAATAGGTATAATTTGTCCAATATTTACGGCTTGGTTAAGATAATGAAGGAAAAAAATATACAGATTGTGCATACCCAGGGCGGAAGGGGAGATTTCTTTGGCAGGGTAGCTGCCGGGCTAGCAAGAACTCCGGTTATCATTTCTACGGTTGCCACACCGGTTGAAGGATATGATGTAAATCCGATTAAACGGCTGATCTACATATGGTTAGACCGTATAAGCGAAAGATTCGTACATAAATTTATTGTGGTTTCCGATACGCTGATAAAAAGATTAGTTAGAATACACAGGATCAGCCCTAAAAAAATAATTAAAATTTATAATGGTATTGAGTTGGAAGAATATACCTGTAACACGGACTCCGGCCTCCCCGTAAGAAAAGAGTTTAATTTGGGAACCGATATAATCTTATTAGGAGCAATTGGCCGCTTAACTTGGGTGAAGGGGCTAACTTACTTAATTCGGGCCGTAAGGAATATCGAAGAGAGGGAAAGAGAGATAGCGGATAAAATCAGGTGCCTAATTGTGGGCGAAGGCAAGTTAAGGAAGGACTTGGAAAATTTAGCCAGGACATTGAATATTGAAAGAAAGATTATTTTTACGGGTTTTCGAAACGATATAAAAGAAATCTTATCCAGTTTAGATATTTTTGTTTTGCCCTCAATTCTAGAAGGCCAGCCGATTGTACTCCTTGAGGCAATGGCCATGGCTAAGCCCGTTGTTGTTAGCAATATCCAAGGCGTAGATGAAACAATTGTAAACGGCGTAAGCGGGGTATCTGTTCCTTCTGGAAACCATGTTGCTTTATCGCAGGCAATAACTTCACTGTTGAAAGATAGAGTCAAAGCCCAAACCATGGGCCAAGAGGCAAGAAAGGTTATCGAAGAAAGATTTAAACTGCAAGATAAGATAATCCAGCATGAAAAATTATATCAGCAAATGTTTTTAGATAAAATAGGAGTGTCTTGATGTGCGGTATTTGCGGGACGGCAGGTTTTGTTAATCCGGATTTATTAAAAAGCATGTGCCAGGCGATGAGGCATCGCGGCCCCGACGACGAAGGCTATTTTGTAGATAAAGAGATTGGTTTAGGTATAAGAAGATTAAGCATTATTGACTTAGATACCGGGCATCAGCCCGTACACAACGAAGATGAAAGCATCTGGATAGTATTTAACGGCGAAATCTATAACTTCCAGGAATTGCGCGAATCATTAAAGAAGCGGGGCCATCGGTTTTATACCAAGACCGATACAGAGGTTATTGTCCATCTTTACGAAGAAAATGGCGAGGATTGCGTAAATTATTTGAATGGCATGTTCGCCTTTGCTATTTGGGATAAGAACAAAGAGAAATTATTCATTGCCCGTGACCGGCTGGGAGTTAAGCCCCTTTATTATGCCTTGAATAACGGAAATTTATTATTTGCCTCAGAGTTAAAATCAATTTTGGAATATGAGAAGATAAGCCGCGAAATTAATCCGGAAGCCATAGATTGTTTCTTAAATTTTTTATACATACCCGCTCCTTTATCGATATTCAAAGGAATGAACAAATTACTTCCAGG
>Ga0315294_10000534_pt1 | contig 41012 bp, 44 predicted proteins | sample YL17G13_40_MG_FD_203626 | JGI IMG/M metagenome (GOLD analysis project Ga0315294, IMG submission 203626) | Sediment microbial communities from Yellowstone Lake, YNP, Wyoming, USA - YL17G13_40 | ecosystem: Environmental > Aquatic > Freshwater > Lake > Sediment | place: USA: Wyoming | collected... | reverse complement strand
CGCACGTGGCGAAGAAGACGTCGCCGCGCGGCATGCCGGCGTCGTGCAGCACGGCGGGCTGGACGAAGAGGATGTAGGACAGCGTCAGGAACGTGACCACGCCGCCGCGAACCTCGCTAGTGTAGTGCTTCACTCAGATGATATCTTATTCAGGACGGCCCGGGCGCGAGCGACTTTGGCGAGGATGTCGTCGGCCTTGGCTGTCCAACTGAAGGATTCAGGATCGTGGTTATGTTCGGCGACGTAGTCCATGATGGCCCGGATCAGTTCCGCCACGCTGGTGAACGTGCCGCGTCGGATGCGTTTGTCCGTAATCTCGCGGAACCAGCGTTCGATCAAGTTCAGCCACGAACTGCTGGTCGGGGTGAAGTGCACATGAAACCGGGGATGACGGCTCAGCCAGCGTTTGACCTTGGGGTGTTTGTGCGTGGCGTAGTTGTCCACGATCAGGTGCAGGTTCGGGTCTCCCGGTGTCTCGCGGTCCAGCAGATCCAGAAAGCGGATCCACTCCTGATGCCGGTGTCGGGGCATGCACGTGCCGATCAGCCGCCCCTCGGCCATTTCCAGTGCGGCAAAGAGCGTGGTCGTCCCATGACGGCGGTAGTCGTGCGTCATCGTGCCGCACCGGCCGGGATACATCGGCAGGCTCGGCTGGGTGCGGTCCAGGGCCTGAATCTGGCTCTTCTCGTCGGCGCACAGGACGAGGGCGTGCTCGGGCGGATTCAGGTACAGCCCGACGACATCGACCAGCTTCTCGACGAAGGCGGGGTCGTTGCTGAGTTTGAAGGTGCGGGTCAGATGCGGTTTGAGGTTATTGGCCTGCCAGACCCGCAGGACCATCGAGGGGCTGACGCCCAGTTCGTCGGCCAGCGTTCGGGTGGTCCAATGCGTGGCGTTGGCCGGTCGGGTCTGGGTGGTCCGCTCGACGATGAGACGGGCGACCTGATTGCGGCGCGTGGGCTTCCGCCCGCTGCGCGGGGCGTCCTTGGCGATGCCTGCCAGTCGCTTCTGGGCGAAGCGCGAGCGCCAGCGTGCCACGGTCAGGCGGTCGGTTCCCACGCGGGGCGCGATGTCTTTGTTTTTCATGCCGTCGGCCGCCCACAGGACGATCTTCGCTCGCAGCACCTGCCGTGTCGGGGTACTGCGTCCGCGAGACCAGCGTTCCAGGGTCTGGCGTTCTTCATCGGTCAATAGGATCGGGCAAGCGACTCGCATCGGTTTCACCTCCTGCGGAGGAGTATAACCGATGCCCCGAACATAAGCAATACTAATTCTGACGCACTACACTAGCAGATACCACGCCTTCTCGCTGTGCCCCGTGTACCGCGAGTTCGAGAGGTAGCGCGAGACCTCGGCCCGGAACTTGCCCTGGTGCGGGTTGGCGACGGGGTACTTCGTGCTCGCGGTCGTGTCGCGGACCTCGACGGACTTGAAGAGCTGCGTCGCCATGGCCGAGAGGGCCGTCGGGACCAGCATGATGACCGGCATGACGCCGATGGGCTTGCCGTCGCCGTCCACCTGGTCCAGGAACGTCTTCTCGGCCTTCGTCAGGCCGTCGATGGTCAGGGCCGTGTCGGCGCCCTCCAGGTAGTTCTTGTTCGCCGTCTTGAAGAAGGCGCTGTTGGCGAGGAACACCGTCCAGAAGACGTCGTTGATGGCCAGGCCCGAGCCGCGGCCGAGCTTCCTCGGCACCGTGGTGATGGCGCCGAGGTCGTCGTTGATCATGTCCCGCCGGTCGATGGAGAGGAGCAGGCCGAACGTGTCGGCCTTGTTCGTGTACTGCTCCTCGCCGAGGGTCCCGTGCTTGAGTTCCCCGCCGGGGGCGACCGGCTCGTACTGGTCCTTGCCGATGAGGCGGTAGGACGTCACCGTCTTGAAGTCCGAGACGTTCCGGACGGCGCAGATCGAGCGCCACGCGCGCTCGACGCTGAAGAAGCCCTCCAGGAGGAACTTGTTGGCGACGTTCGACAGAATGCCGCCGATGTCCACGGTGCTGAAGCCGGCCTGGAGGTCCTTCCCGAAGGCGAACCGGAGGACCTCGCGCGAGTCGCGGAAGTTGCGGCCGGTGTAGCCGTTGGCCCACGCGGCCTCGAGCAGCAACTCCTGAAGGCCGATGCCGCCGCGGAAGCGCTTGCTGGCCGCGTTGAGCGTCTTCTCCTCGTACGCCTTCTCCACGCCGGCCAGACCCGCCGACAGGAGGCACGCCGCCTCGAGGATGGTGCCGGTGACCGTCTGGTCGACGACGTGGGCGGCCGGGGCCTTGGGCCGGTCGGCCCGAAGGACCTCCAGTTCCGTCCGCGTCACGTCCCACGCCTCACGGATGGCCCGCGCGGCAATGTCGGCGTGGGCACTGCCGCAGACCTTGCGGACGGCCCCGATCCGCTCCTCCTCGGCCGCGGCCTTGGCCCGCATGCCCGCCACGAGGCCGTCGAGCTGGCCGGCCACGGCTCGACCGGGCTCGCCGCCGGCAGGGTCGGCGGCGACCACCGCGGCGCCCCCCTCGGGCACCGTCGCGCCCGGAGCCTGGGCCTTCACCTCGGGGGCCGCCGGCGGCGCCTGCGTGCCCGTAGTCGTCTCCACCGTCTCGGTCTTCTCTTTGCCGTCCATTGCCGTGTTCTCCTTGGCGGATCCCGCCGCGATGCTGGCGCTGGTGTGGTCGTCCGCGCCGCTTCCCACGAAGCTCACCTCCGAGAGGACCGCCCGCCGCGCGACGTTCACGGGCCCGGCGACCTCCCGGCCGTTGACGTTCACCGTCTTCCCCTCGCCGACGAACTCGGCGTCGACCACCGTGGCGCCGATCGAGGCCTGCCACGGGTAGCCGTTGTCGGCGTCCGCCACGACTTCCTTGGCGGCAACGCTCGTCGAGGAGATGACGCCCGACACCCGCAGGGCCCCATGCTCGACCTGAAGGCCCTCGATGTGGCCGACCCGCGCCGCCCGATCGTGATCCAGGTACACCTTGGCACCGCCGCGGACCGTCAGGCCGTTGAGGTCCACGACCACCGGGAACCGCCAGCCGGCGACCGCCATCGGCGCGCCGGAGTAGGCGTCCATGTGGAACCTGCGGGGCCGCTGGCCCTGGCCGTCGGGGCCGGCCGCCGCCTCCAGGTTCAGCGGCGCCGTGAGGCGGATTTCACGCGGCGCGTGCGCGTCGGTCTTTGCGTTCGGCGTCATCGTCGTCCTCGTCCTTGCGCTCGGCCTTCGGCAGCGCCTCGGCCACCGTGAGGCCCAGTTCCTTCATGAGGGCCGCTTCCTTCGCCCGCTGCCGGAGTTCCGTCTCCCAGTCCTTCCCCTCCCGGGCGTACTCGTGCGCCAGCGTCGTCGTGTGGTTCCGCAGGCGCGTTTCCTGCGCGTTCGCCTCTTTCGCCGGGTCGACGTGCTCCACGCCGTCCCAGAACCACTGGTGGGGATGGTCCGCGAGGGCACGCACCGCCACCGGCAGGAGGCCCGGCACCCGGACCGCCTCCCGCATCCAGGCCTCCAGCAGCCGGTCCAGGACGACCTCCTCCAGGTGCGACTGCTCGACGCGGATGCTCTTGAAGTAGGTCTGGTGGTCCAGGCGGCCCGAGGCATAGTTGTAGGCTGAGGAATCGCACAGGGCGATGTTCCGCGGCACATTGAGGCACCGTGCGGCCTCGTTGAGTTTTTCGCGGACGAACTCCACGTAGGTCGTCGCCGGCTGCTCGGGCCGGACCTGGCTCATCTTCCAGCCGCCCGGGAGCGTCAGGAGCATGTTCCGCTCGAGTTCGATGGTGTCCATCGGCTCGACGGCCTCGGCCTCGCCGTTCGGCGGGGCGTCGGTCTCCACGGTGCCCGAGATGTTGGCCGCCGTCTCCGCGGCATCCAGCACGGCCGACGTGAAGCGCCGAAGCTGCGCGAAGATCGGCAGGGCGGGCGTCAGGTCCGGAATCCCCCGGTGCTGGCCCGGCCGGTCGGCGCGGAACCAGTGCAGGACCGATTCGGCCGGGACCCGGTCGTAGTCGAGGCCCGTGGACACCTTGGCGCCCGGGTGGGTCTTCAGGACGTAGTAGGCCACCGGGTTCCCGAACGGGTCGAACGTGATGCCGTCGACGGCCGCGGGATCGGCGAAGGTCGTCTTCGAGAAGTCCGGGGCGGCGACCTGGTCGGCCTCGATGAGCCGGATGTCCAGCGTCACGGGCGCGCCGAGGTTCTCGTTCGAGATGAGGAGGGCGAAGGTCTCCCCGTCCTGGGCCCGGGCCATCCGCATGGTGCGAAGTTTGGCGGCGAGGCCGATGCGCCCGGCCCACCCCATGAACTCGCGCTCGACCTGGCGGTTGACCTCGGGGCTGTCGCTGAGCATCTGGAGGCGGGGCCCCGTGCCGATGACGTCGTTGGCGAGCGTCAGCACGATGCCGCGGGCGTAGGCGTTGTTGGCAACCTCGTACCGGGCCCGGTTCCGGAGGATGCGGCGGACCTCGGCGCTCGCGGCCGCGTCGGCCGAGAGGCCGTCGGCGGCGGCCCAGTGGCGGCGGTTCGCGTCGGTCGTCTGGGCCGCGTCGTACCGCGCGCGGACGAAGCGCACCGCCAGCCGCTGCCCGCCCTTCGGGGCGGAGCCGGCGAACGCCCGGATGCGCTTGAGCCAACCCAGCATCACGCTGCTCCCGGTGGAACCACCTTGGTCATCTTGAGGCCCAGGCCCTTCGCCCGGCTGGCCCGCTTCGACTCGAGATACCGGTCGGCCGCGATCTGGTCCTGGAGCGGGTGCTGCTTCATGCCGCCCGAATCGCCGTGGGCCTCCGCCGGCCCCTCGGCGTTCGTCCGGATCGCGTCATCGAGTTCGTCGGCCATTGCCGGCCCCTTGGCGCGCGGGAGGGACGAGACTCCGCCTCCTCCCACCTTTGTCTTTTTGCGGAAGGCCCGCGATCTTTGCGTGGAAAGCTGCGGCCCCCGCCGCTACCCACTACATCTGCGGAAGGGACGGGTTTGCCGCGCGGGAGGCGTTCCAGATGTGTAACAATTTTCGGGGCGGGCAGGCTGGGGCCGAAGACACGCCCAGGCGGGACGCGCCCGGGCGTGGTGCGGAGGCGGGTTGCTCCTACCGGCCCCTGGCGGCGTCGGTCAGTTCGAAGTAGCCCCGCAGGCTGACGGCCTTGCCGTCCTTCGTCTCCTTGACCTCAGCGCGGCGGAACCGGGCGTCCTTGCCCTTCGCGGCGCACTCGCGGATGATCGCGGCATAAAGCGTGGCCGCGGGCGTCGCGCCCTTCGTCTGCCAGTACCCCTTCGCCAAGGCCGCCTTCACGATGTCCTGGCACCCCATGGGCTTGCCGGCCTCCCGCAGGACGCGGACGGCGGCGTCGAGGCAGCCGGGCTTCCTCTCGGCCTTCGCCTTGGCCTTCTTCTGGCGGCCCTTGGCGTCGGCGTCCTTGATGGCCTTGTCGAGTTCCGGGTCGGGCTTGGATGCCTTGGCGGCCACCTCCTTCCGCCACGCAGCGACCTTGGCGGCCTTCTCCGCCTTGGCGGCGTCCTTCTGCCCCCGGTAGTGGGCTTCCAGGGGGTTGGCGGGTTCGCCCCCGGCGGCCGCGGGCAGGGCCTTGGTATCCTTGGCTGACCCGGCGGCCGGTTTGGCCCCTGCGCCAACGTGGGCCGCCACGGCGGCCTTGGCGGCCTGGACCTCGGCCTTGGTCAGTCCGGCCGGCGCCCGCAGCCGCTGGGCGGACTTGATGCGGACGGCCTTCTTCGTGGCCAGGTTCGTCGCGTCCCACCCGCCGTGCGGGTTCTCGCGGTCGATACGGACCTGGGCCAACTTGCCCGACACCTTGGCAACGTACTGGCTGCCGACCTTCACCTCGTTCTTCTTCATGACCGTGCTCCCTTCGCTCTGTGCTTCACCGTGTTCCGGGGCCGCTTGCCGGATGGCCTCGTGCGTTGCCGCGATCCGCGCGGCGCGACGTGCGGCCCGCTCCTGTCTCTGTTTCAGGGTCAACATGGCAACCTCCTACCTCGTGGGCGGCGCGTACAGCTTGCCGCAGGTGGCGCACCGCACCGTCTCGCCGTCGTCCTGCCAGACCAGCTTGTCCAGGCACCGCTCGCCGCACCGCGGGCACCCGGCGACCTTGGGCACGTCGGTGTCGAGGTGGTCCTCGATGCTCTCGACCTCGACGCCGCGCAGGCCGGCGAGGATCTCCAGGAGGCCGCTGCGGACCCGGTACAGGTCGCCCGCCGCGCCCCAGTTCCTGGGATCGGCCTTGGCCTGCTTCTCGTGCTTGCGGAGCTCCTGGCCGAGCCAGGCCAGCAGGCGCTCGACGTCGCGCCGGCGCTCGGCGTAGACCTCGGCGGCGGTCTGCCCGTCTTTCGTCGGCGCGGCCATGCCCGTCTTGAGGAAGGCCAGCCACGCCTCGCGCGTCATCGGCTCGTGGGCCTCGACGCTGCCGGGCCGTTCGACCTGCCACAGGCGGCCGTCCTCGGGGTCGACCGTCACCGTCGCCCGGCCCCTGGCCAGGCGGTTCGCCTCGCGAATCGTTAGAACCTTTGCCATCGTCATCTCCTTTCCTGGTTCGCATGCCCATGCGTCTATGCTGATCAGGGCATGGGAATCGCCCCCAGGCAAGGCGGATTCCGGAATATTCCGGCCGCCGCCCGCCTACCCCTTTCTGCCGCCCAGGGGCGCGACCTCGAAGTCCCAGAACCAGTACTCGGCCTCCTTGTTCCTGGCGACGGACGGCGCGTCGCCGCGCGTCGGCCGGACGCGGTACAGCCACCCGGCGTCGTACTCGGCCTTGGTGACGATGCCGTCGCACTCCTCAGCGAAGTGGTCGCTCTTGACGTGGACCCGCGTCCCGTTGGCCAGGCGGGCGGGGCGTTTGGCTTTCGTGACCATCGCATGTCTCCCTGCGGCGGAATTGCCGGGCTGGGGGTCGCCTAGGCGACCCGTCGCCGGGCACCTCCTACCTGCTCGTGCGTTCGACCAGGACCCCGCCGTCGATCAGGTTCCAGCCCCACGCGTCGCCCCAGGCGGCAGGCGGACGGATGGTTGCCAGGACCTCGTCGGTGCCCGTCTGGCGGAGTTCCACCTTGCGGCCGGCCTGGGTCGCGTACCACGCGGGGACCTCGGTGCGGCAGACCAGGCGCCGGGGCCGGGGCCTGACCACCCGCGTCCAGGGGATGTCGTCCCGCTGAGCGGTGTCGAAGTTGTTGTTGAAGAACTGCGGGTCCGGGCCGTTGCCCGACCAGTGGCAGGTGCAGGCGTAGCGCGGGAAGTCCGGCTCGAAGGTGATCCGGTCGATGACCCACTCGTACCCGCCCCGGATGACCACGTCGCCCACCCGCAGGCGCTTACCCATCACGTTCTCGGTTCTGCGTGCCGCCGTGCCCATAGCAGGCTCCTTTCGTTGGGTTGCCGTCCTATGCGTCGACCAGGCCCTTGGCCACCGCCGCCGCCCTGGCCTTCGTGGCCGCCTCGAGCGTCTTGATGCCGCTCCAAGCCGGGATGACCTTCGGGTGGGGGTCGCCCTTGACGCGGATGCAGAGGTAGGCGCCGTGCTCGTCGCTCCACACGTCGACCACCATGCCCTGGCGAATGTGCCCGTCGCGGCCGAACCAGAACGCCGCATCGCCAATGCCCCAAACCGTCCCATCCGCCAGCCGAATCACCTTGCCGCTTCGCGTCTCCATCGTTGGCTCCTTGTGCTGGTCGCCTCAGTCGGCGAAGTTCTGGATGACCCGCAGGTAGTCGGCCACGTCGCCGGCGGTGCCCTGGTAGCCATCGAGCCGCTTCTGGAGAAGCGCGGCCGCGTAGCGCTGGCTGTCCTCGTTGGTGGCGTCGGCGTTGAAGGTCTCGCCGCCGCCCAGCGGCCCCGGCCGGTCGGGCGTGAGGACCACGATCTCGATGACCCTCGCGCCCTCGCGGCGGCTGACCGTGGCGTACCGGCCACGCCGCCCCTCGATGTCGATTCGCGTCGTTCTCATGGTTCTCGCTCCTTTCGGTTACCTGGCATGGATGGCCAGGATGGTGCTCGGCGTGTACCCGCACCGGCGGGCCTCGCCGCGAATCGCCCCGCGGACCTTCGCGCCGGATGCCCAGTAGATGCGGGCCAGCCGCCGCCATCCCAGCCGCTCGATGCGGCGGCCCAGCCGCGTCTTCGCCATCAGCCACTCGTAGGTCTCGGGCCTGGTCTTCATCTGGCTCTCCTTTGCGTTTCGTGTTCGCCCTTCCACGTGGATCAGGGCATGCTTTTCGCCCTGAAGCAAGGCGAATAATGGAGGAAGATGCATAATTTCCTGGGGGCCTAGCAGAAGCCTTACGGCGGCCTTCAACCCGCCCGCTCGCGCGTGACCATCCGCGCGCCGCAGTGGCGACACTCCTTCAGGCGCACGATGCAGCCAGGCTTGGGGCGCGTGTAGAGGGTGTAGAAGTGCCGGCCTCCGCACTTGCGACACACCAGGCCCCGGTCGTCCCGATGCTGAAGGTCCGACAGCCGCAGCGGGGCGCCGCCGTCAGGAACGTTACTCATGCCGCCGCCCCCTCTGGAGGTCCGAGAGCCTCAGCCGCTGGCCGCCGCGGTCCTTGACCACCTTCCTGTCCATCCCCTCCAGCGCCACGCCGCACATCGACGCCGCCACCGCGCAGCCCACCAGGCAGTCCAGCCAGTGGTTGTCCGGCCGCGTGGGGCGGAGTTTCCACTCCTGGACGTCCCGCCCGTGGCCGTGCGTCAGCGTCCAAGTCTCCGAGCCGGCGATGTGCTCAGAGAACAGGCGATGCTCGTCAGCGCTCCTGCCGAAGAGCGTCAGCGCGCTCGGATCGCCCGGCGCGATCGACAGTCGCGCGTGGACGAACGTCTTCCACCAGTTCACGTCCACCGCCACGTGCGGGAACTCCTGCGTGCCCCGGACGTTCGGCATGTACCAGTGGTGCCCGTGGACCTCGCCGGGGCGGCGGCGATAGGTGGTCATGGGCTTGGACCCGGCGCGGATACCAACGCCCTTCGAGAGCACCATCGCCGCGCCGCCGACCTTGTGCTTGACGGCGGCGACCAGGCCGGGCTTGTAGCCCATGTCCACCAGGCACCTCTCGATCCTGAGGACGCCGCCGCCCGTCCGGGGCCACTCGCGGGCGAGGAACTCACCCACCAGACGCTCGAGGCCCGCCTGGATGGCGGCGTCGGTCCCCATGCCAGGGAACGTCCGGCCGAGGGTGCGGGTGGCGTTATCGAGCGTGAACCAGGGGCGTTTCTGGTCGGGCAGTGTGCCGTAATCGACGACGAAGCCGGTGAAGTTTTCCTGCCAGGCCGCCACGCAGTAGAAGAGGACCTTGTCGTGCACGTCGACGAACATCGTGACCGTGGAACACGCCAGCGGCGCCTCCCCGCGCCGGCGGCCGCTGAAGCGCGCGGCCACGTCGTCGGGCGTAAGGACGTTCTCGGCCATCTGCTCGGCGACCGGCTCGTTCTGGTACTCGGCCCGGAAGGCCTCCTCGTCGCGGAGTTTGAGGTTCATCGCGTGTTGGAGGGCCGACAGTTCGTCCTTGTTGAACCGGTCGGGCCAGGCGACCCGGGCGCCGGCGTCCATCTCCTCACGGTGCTGGCGGTAGAACGCTGTGGCGTCCTTGATGCCCCGGCCCGCCCGCAGGCCCGACGCCCGGACCTGGGCGTACTCGTCCCAGAGTTTCGTATCCGTGGGGAAGGCGTACACCATCTTCGTGCATTCGCCCTGCCACTCGGGGTTCTTCTCCAGGTCGAGGACCTGGTCCGCGAGGTCGCCGTCGTACATCTTCGTGCACGTGAGGAACGCGGCGATCTTCTCGCCCGGCCCCGCCATGCCGAGGACGTCGCCATTGAGGAGTTCCATGCGGTACTTCGTCTGCGTCGGCGACCGGGCGGATTCCCGGGTCTGCGGGTCGTCGAGGATGACCAGCGACGGCCGCACGACCTGTCCGCCCATTTTCGTGTGCTGCTGGCCGCGCATGTTCGAGTCGAGGCTGGTGACGGTGATGATTGAACCGCTGGCGGGCGACTGCTCCAGACCAGCGCTCCGGAGCGACGGCGAGAGTGTGTCGCCCACGACCGTGGGGAAGACGAGTTTGTCGGCCGCCCAGGTGACGTAGGTCGGCTCGCCGCCGATGTGCTGGCCGATCTGCCGGCGGGCATTGTTGTGCAGCATCCATAGGGGATAGATGGCCTCGGGGAAGTCGGCACGGAGCAGGGCGTTGCCGAGGATTTCCTTCTTGAGGGGCGCCAAGAGGTCCAGCGCACGGTCCTGCGACCCGCCGATGAGGCAGACGTAGGCCCGCGCCCCCGTCAGGATGGCCCACAGGCCCGCCAGGCGCGCCAGCGTCGTCTTCCCGCTCCCGCGCGGCATGGCGAAGGCGAAGAGGCCGCCCTGGAGCACCGCCCGCTCGATCTTGGCGATGACCCGCAGGTGGTCGTCGGACCACGCGCGGTAGAACGCCTTGGGGAAGTACGTCTCCGAGAAGAACCGGAACCCGGCGCACGCCTGCTGCCGCCGTTCCATGTCCGCGACGTCCGGCAGCGGGCCGATGTCCTGGGCGGCGGCCGTCTCGCGGCGGTTCCGCTCGGCCTGCCTGGCCTTCTTTTCGTCGTAGGTGAGGGGCGCCGGCCGGGGCAGCCGCCGCCGGTGCGCGAGCCACGCCACGTACCGCACCAGGTCCACGTGCCGGCCGTCGCCGACGCGGTACCCCGCCTCGTTCATCTGGCGCGAGAGGCGCGCGGCGCTCGTGACCGCGCCCAGCGGCGTCGAGTTGAGGAGCCGCACCAGTTCCGACGGCTTCAGGTTGCGGGTGTCAATCGCCATGCGCGTCCTTCGCGTTCAGCCAGGCGGCGTAGTGCAGGAGGTTGAGGGTGCCGTCGGCGTTGGTCGGGGCGCCGGCGGCGACGTCCTCCTCGAGCATCTCGATCGTCACCCGCTGGCCGCCGGCGGCCGAGAGGATCCGCGCGGCGTCGGCCAGGGAGAGGGCCGAGGGGTTGAGCGTCGCCTTTGCATCCTGGGCCAGGTTCTCCATCGTGGACCTCAATTGGCCTGGACGTCGAAAAGTGGAGCGGCGTCTCGGAACTGCCCCGAGCCCTCGAACCTGGGTGGTTCGCGTGTCTCTCTTGACACTTCCGCCGCTCGCGTTTCGCCGTCGCCCTCGAACGTCCAGACGCAGTCATCTTTCTTCGGGTAATCCTGGCCCCACCGGAACGGCGACTCCCGGAGGAGCCGCTTCCTCATGCCGTGCCCGCACAGGAAATGGCAGTACCGGAACTGGCGGCCCCGGACCCGCCTGAGGCCCACGCTGCGTGTGAAGGCCCGGTCGCGTCGGCCGCAGCGGGTTATGACCTGCCGCGGATGGACCACCTCGTTGGCGACCGTGACGTAGAATTCCGTGCGGATGAAGCCGCCGTAAAGCCAGTTGTCGGCCTGGTACACGTAGCCGGGCTTCCCGCGCATGCCGTCGGCCCACGAGAAGAGGACCACGCGGCCGGGCTCGCGCTGGCGGATGTACTCCCGGCAGAGCCTGAGGAATTGGCTCTCGCCGTTCCGGGGTTCCGAGTCGAGCATGCACAGCCGGTTCAACTCGTAGTAGTCTGCCGTGCCCAGCGACGGGAACAGCCGCTGGATGGTATGCCGCGGCCTCACGCCGAAGCCCCACGACGCCACGCCCACCAGGTCGCGGCCCGCGAAGCACCCCAGCGACAGCAGGCAGTGCGGCGGCACGCGCACGGCGTAGTGGTGCGCCGCCACGAACGCGGCCATCAGGCTTCGCGGGATGGGGTCCACGTGGTACGTCATAGCGCGGTCGAGTCCTTCCTTCCGGTGCCTCGCTTCAGGTCCGCGACCATCTGCCACCACTCGTCTGCCGTCTGCTTCTCCCAGCACTCCTGGCAGCCGCCGCCCTGGATGCTCCCGTCGGGCATCGCCAGCGGCCAGTCGGCGTCGCTCGGTCGTTTGCACAGCGGGCACCTCATGCCGTCGACTCCGTCAACGCCTGCTGCTCTGCCGGATGCCGCTCGGCCTTCTTGCCCGTGAACTGCTCCCAGCGCTGGACGATGACGTCCGAGTACAGGGCGTCGAGTTCCATCAGGTAGGCTCGGCGACCGGTCTTCTCGGCCGCGATGAGTGTGCTCCCCGACCCGCCGAAGAGGTCCAGCACGTTCTCGCCCGGCCGCGAGGAGTACTCGATGGCCCGCACGGCCAGTTCCACGGGCTTCTCGGTCAAGTGAATCATGCTGGCGGGGTTCACCTTCTTGACGTGCCAGAGGTCCGTCGCGTTGTTCGGGCCGAAGTACTGGTGTCCGGCCCCCTCCCGCCAGCCATAGAACGCGATCTCAAACGCACCCATGAAGTCCTTCCGCGTCAGGACCGGGTGCTCCTTGTCCCAGACGATGCCCTGGCTGAAGTAGAGTTCGCAGGCCTTCAGGACCGGCGGGTAGTTCCCGAGGTTGGCGTACCCGCCCCAGATGTAGAAGCAGCGGCCGGGCACCAGCACCCGGGCCATGTTCCCGAACCAGGCGTGGAGCATCCGGCCGAACTCCTCGTCCGAGACGAAGTCGTTGGCGAGGGGCCGGTCCTTCGGCCGCAACTTCTCAGTCGTGGCGTGCTTGACACCCTGGCGGGCCACATCGAACGACTGGTGGTGCATCAGGCCCCTGTGGGCGTCCGACGCGGGGAACGACGACAGGCCGGCCGCGATGGCGTTGTTCGACCTGGGCTCGACCTTGACGTTGTATGGCGGGTCGGTGTTGACGAGGTGAATCGGGGCGCCCGCCAGGAGTCGGTCGACGTCCTCGGCCTTGCTGCTGTCGCCACAGAGGAGCCGGTGGTTGCCGAGTATCCACAGGTCGCCGGGCTTCGTGGTGGCCTCGTCCGGCGGCGCCGGCACGGCATCCGGATCGGTCAACCCCTCGTTGCCGGGCGGGGCGAGCAGTGCCCCGAGGTCCTCTGCCGAGAACCCCAGAAGGCTGATGTCGAAGTCCATGCCCTGGAGGTCCTTGAGTTCCAGGGGCAGGAGGTCGTAGTTCCACTCGGCCAGCGTCGCCGTCTGGTTGTCGGCCAGGCGGTAGGCCTTCACCTGCGCGGGCGTCAGGTCGGTGGCCACGTGGACCGGCACCTGCTTCAGGCCCAGTTTCTGGGCGGCCTTCCAGCGGGTGTGCCCCACGATGATGACGCCCTCGGGGTCCACCACGATGGGCTGGCGGAACCCGAACTCCCGTAGCGACTTGGCCACGGCCTCCACGGCGGCATCGTTCTGGCGAGGATTCCCCGGGTACGGCTTGACGGTCTCGATGGGCCTCAGCTCGACCTGCATGTCCGCCTCCCATGAAACAGGGCGTGTCAAGGGGTCGCCCGTTTCCCTTTCTGCCGCCTGGCGAGCAGAGCCCCTTGACCGGCTCAGGCGAGCCAGGCGGCACGATTTTCCGGCCGCTCCCCCGGAGCGGCGAGGTCCGTAGACCAAACTCCCATACGGGACCCCGCACCTGCGGGATCCCAAGACCTTGTCGGGCCTCCGGCTCCCCACTCTCCTTGACGGGTCGCCTATCCCGCGAGCCGCGGGATCGCCCAGCAGGACATCAGGGCGGCCGGATGTCCGAGTTTTCTCCATCTTGGCAGGGCAAGCCTGCTGCGGCTTGACCGCACGCTACCGGACCTCATAGGGGCGTTCCTCCACCAGGATCCGGTACACGATCTCTGCCAGTTTCCGCGCCACCGCCACCTTCGCCACGTTCGGCCCCGCCTTCGGGCCCTTCTTGCGTACCACGCGGTCGTAGAGGTTCTTCAGGGCCAGATTCGACCGCGTCGCCGGGATGGCCGCCTCTACCAGCGCCCACCGCAGCCACTTGCTCCCTCGCTTGTGCATCCGCCGCGGCTTGTCCACCTCGTCGGAGCGGTCCCGCCCCGGCACCAGCCCCGTGTACGACACGAAGTCCTTCGAGGTCGGGAACCGCCGGATGTCGTCCACCTCGGCCAGGATGAGCGCCGCGAAGAAGTCTCCGATCCCCGGCATCGTCGCCAGGTACCCGCACCGCACGTCCGCCTTCACCATCTGCCGCACCTGGGCATCGCTTTGCCGTACCTGATCATGGAGGAACGTGTACACCTCCAGCAGTTGGTCCAGCCGCCCGCGGTCCGTCTCCGGCAGCACGACCTCACGCAGCCACTGCATCCCCAGCGACCCGAACAGGTCCGTCGCCTCCGGCCGCGCCGGAAGCGCGTTCGGGTGCTGGTCCACCAGGGCGTGCACCCGGTTTTTCACCGACGTCTGCATCTTCACCAACGCCGCCCGCTGCCGAAGCCCTTGCCGGCGGTCCCACGCCTCGTCGCCGCACACGTACGCCTCCGGCACCATCCCCAGCATCCCGAAGTCCGCCAACTTCTCCGCGTCGATCGCGTCGTCCTTGTACGCCGTCTCCGAGATGATCTTCAGCCGGCCCGGATTCGCCATCACCACCTGGTCCGCCAGGCCCGCGAGCCACCGGTACAGCGGCCGGTACCGCGGCCCGGCCTCGAACACCGCCAGCCGCACGGCCCCGTTGCGATCCCCCAGGAACCGCTCCAAGGCCTCTCGCTGCGTCGGGATGTTCCCCCGCCGAAGCACGTGGCCCTGGCGGTCCTTGACCATCACCTGGCATCGCTTCTTGTGGTGGTCGATCCCGATGAACTCGTCCACCCCGTCCACCAACGCCCGCACCGGCTGAGCCATGACCCACCTCCTCCCTCGCTCGCGACCCCTCGACGGCCCGATTCTACCCCGGCCGTCCCGCGAGGAAGCATCCTCACGGCCTCAGCCCTGTTTCATATGCTCTCCTTGCGTGTATCCCGCTGGCAACAAACACAAACCTTGCCCGCGACTGCTCCGCGTAGCCTCGCGAAGGTCCGACGGCGTGGAAGTACCTACCCATCTTGCCTGTCTTGCCCCGCTTGGCCTTGGCGACTTGAATCCGTCACGGAAAACCGTCGCACCCTCCTCGCGCGCACGCACATACGCGCGGGGGCGGGTGGGTGTGACGGATTACATATAGAGGGAGAGAGAGTGTGTATTATCTTATTATTCCTGGACTTACGCCCCCGAAATCCGTCACAGACAAGGCGTGACGGATTCGTGACGGATTCGACGGCTGGACTCCCGCGGAGGCGGGGGTCGCACCGGCCCACGCCGAATCCGTCACAGGCGTGTGACGGATTGCGACGGATTCGTGACGCATTGCAGTCGGGTGGGGTCATGCCAGTTGGAACCCCTGGGCCGGCTTCGTTCGCGTGGGGATGTCGACGGGCTCAATGTCCCCCTGGAGCATCAGCGTGGCGACGAGCTGGTCGAAGTCGTTCACCTTGCAGTGCATGGCCCTCATGAGTTCCCGCCGGGACATCCTGCCGTCGGGCGCGGCGCGCAGTTTCCGGAGGAGCTTCAGGCACTCGCCGTGGAACGGGTTCTCGGCCACGTGCTGGAACGCCATGAAGAGCATCCGCCGGGTCTGGTGCTGGACGAACGCCGTCGCCCATTCGACGGCCTGGTGGCCGATGAGGGGGGTTGTGTGGTTCTCGCTGCAGGCGTAGATGAGCGCCAACTTCCTGGCGTTCTCGTTGGCGCGGCCCCAGACGGTCGTCGCCACCTCGTCGCGCGCATCCTCGGCCTTGCCGTACTCGTCGTCGGCATAGCGGCGGAAGTCGTCGGCGGCCCGCTTGCCCTCGTCGCTGTAGGGCACGATGACAGGCTTCGGAAAGAAGCCGCTGAGGTTGCCGCGGTGTTCGCCCGGCTGGAAGTTGGCCCACCAGACGGCCGTCTCGATGAGGCGCTTCGGCATGTTGTCGGCCGGGACGGCGTCCTGGCCTTCGGCCCGCTTGCCGGTGTCGACGATGATCATGCGGGCGAAGAAGCCGTTGGTGAGCATCCGCTGCGACAGGGCCTCGTAGTAGTGGAACGACGTCGCGGTGCCGAAGACCGTGAGGTGCGGCTGGTGGATGATGCTCGTTTCCTGCTTCCCCGCCTTGGACCGCATGGGGTACATCATGTTGGCCGACGAGTACATGGTCAGGAGCGTCGTCACGATGGACTCGTAGCGGGCGTCCTTGGCCTTGTTGACCGACTGGAGGAGCCCGTCGATCTCGTCCGTCTGGTACAGCGTGCTTGGCTGGGCCTCCAGGCGGTCCTCAATCCCTTCGCCGGAGATGAACCGGCCCCGAAGGGTCTCGGTCATGTTGGCGGCGATGGCCAGTTGCGAGTTGAGGTAGCGGGGGTAGTTCTTGCCTGCGGAAGAACTGCCCAAGGCGAGCAGGTAGAGGTTCGTCCGCAGGTCGCCCGGCTCGCGCACCTTTCGTCCGCACAGGTGGCCCTGCATCGCCATGGCGCCGCAGAACGCCATGCCGCGGCTGGGATACGGCGCGCCGGCCATGGCGAAGTCGATCATCTCCCCGACGAAGCCGGGGACGTAGAGGAGCGAGTCCGGCACGGGGCCGGGATCGGGCGGCCCGGCCCTGCGCGGGGCCGAACCTCCGGGCCCGGCCGACCCGGCGACGATGGCCGAGATGTCGACGCCGGGATCAACGGCATCGCTGCCGTAGCCCTCAAGCCGGAGCGCCCGGGCGGCATCGGGGTACTTTCCGGCATGCTCAAGCGCGGCATAGACGGCGAACGGCGAATAGGCCTTCTGCGGCTCGAACGGGGCAGCGTTCGACGAGAAGACGTAGAAGACGCGGTCTTTGAGCGTGGCCGACGTGCCCGTCGCTTTGCCGGGCCGGCGCCAGTATTCGTTCTCACCGGGTTTCGCCAGCGTCCACCCGTGCTTCTGCAGGACGGCCCGCACGTCGCCGCGCGCGGTGAAGTCCTCGCCCGGTAAGAGGCTACCCGTTGGCCCCGTGGCCGCCCCGGTGGCCCCGTGGGCCGAGATCTCGGCGTTCTTGGGCAACGGGTCGCCTTTGGGTGGCCCGTCAACCACCTCGGGCGGACACTCGTTCAGTTCCCACGCACAGGCCAGGAGGGCGTCCCTCTCGTCTTCGGACACGACGGGCGGGTCGCAGAGGTCGCCCTGGATGAGCCGGTAGCCGGCGGTCGGGGCGCAGAGGAAGAGGCCGCCCTCGCCGCGCGTCTCGATAAGCGTGACCGTCTGGCCGTCAGGCAGGCGCCGCTGGGCGAGTTTGAGGTTCCCGGAGATGCCCGACGGGCAGCGGTAGGCCACGTGCCGACCGCCGGACTGGGTCTCGGAGACAACCAGACGCTCAAGGAGTCCCGGCGCCGCCGCCCGGACCTTGTCGCGCCACGGATCGAACCGTTCCCCGCCGAGGTCGAAGTCGATGAGCTCGAGGTGGCCGGAGACCTCGCCGGCAAGAACGCACAGCGCGGACGGCGCGTTCGAGAACCAGGCCTGAACCTCGTTCTCGGTCGGCAGCCGCTTCTGATACGGCTTCCACGAGATGGTCGGCCGCTTCTGGTCCCGCCGGGCCGGCAGAACGCACAGCCCGGCGCGCAGATAACCAAGGGCGACGTCGTACAGTTCCGCGCTCATTGGCGAGAGGCCCTCAGATTCTCTGTGACGGCAACCACACGCAGGTGCGCCACCGAGGCATGGAAGCAACGGAACTGGTCTGCAAGTTCCCTGTCCGCCAAGCGGGGTTCGACCTGGCCGTCCGCCGCGCCCAGGATCGCAACCGCGCTCGGCTGCATGTCGTGACGTTCAACGAAGGCATCGACGATCCTGCGGAACGCCCACGGCGGCGCGTGGTCCACATGAACTTCGGTCCACCCGAGACGCTTGCCCGAGAGTGGGCACAGCACGCGGTTGGCCTCGTCGGCATGACACCGGAAGTACTCACGCTTGAAAGCAAGGACGTCCTCTACGACTGCCCTACGACAGGCGGCCTGCAATCTGCCTCTTGCCGAGGGGGTGCAGATGCACTTCATGTAGCTGAAATCGGTGGTCGTGCCGTCGGTGCGCACGATGGTGAGCATGGGGCTACCGCCCCAGACGCTGTTCGCATCGACGCGGATGGCTCGGACGCCGAGCCCGATCTTCTCGGCCGCGCGCGGGTGGCGAGCCAGAAGCGCCCTCATAAAGGCCATGTCTACCTCCGCCAGGGCAGTTCCTGAGGGTGTCCGTCGCAGGATTCCCCGCACATGTTCGATGAGTGCTTTCTGCGTCGGGAATACGTGCGACCCGACGGTGTATGGCTCGTTGGTCCGACACATAGAGTTTCCTTTCCGTCTGAGAGGCCCATAATACGGGCCACCCGGTGCAGGACGAGGTAACCGATGAGGTCCAGTTCCGTGTCGTCGCCGGCGAACTCGCTGCCCCGCGCGATGCGCGACAGCTTGTCGTCGATGCGAACGTTGATCTGCTCGACGGGGTCAGCGCGGGAGAAGATGCGAAGCGGGTCGAGCGCGGAGTTCCCGTAGGCCTTGTTCTTCTCGAGGAGCGTCTGCTTTATCTCGTCGCAGACCTGCGCGATCGCCGCCTGCACGTCGGTCGGGTTCATGGGATTCCCTTTCAGAACGGGACGGCCGCCTCGTCGAGGTCCAAGTCGTCGACGGCTTCAACGGAAGGCTCGGGTGCGAACGCGGCGTCCGGCGGCGGTTCACCGGCGAAGCGGTAGCCGACGATCTGGTCGTACTTCTCGCCGGCCACGCTCCGGATGGTGATGGCGACAGGTTCGGCAAGCTCCCCATCGGTGGCAACCGCGACAGCGTCGGCGGCCGTGTCAGGGACCGGCCGGTCGGTGCGCCGGCGCCACCAGGCTTCCGCCCTCGCGCGGGCCCAGCCGGCGTGCTCGAAGCAGACCCATTCGCTGCGCCAGGTGTTCCAGCCGAGGCGATACTGCACGCGCATGGTCTTGGGGGCGTCCGGCGGGGCGTCGTGCTTCGCGTGGACGCCGTAGGAGACCTCGCGGACGTCATACTCGGTGACCGTGGCCTGCCCCGAGAGGATGGCCGCGTCGCTGGCCCGGCGGTCGTGCTTCTCGCGCTCGGGCGGCGGGAACTCGTATCCGCACTCCGGGCAGGTCGCGTAGGCGGCGTGGATGACCGCCTGGCACTGGGGGCACTCCTTGGCCGGCGCCTCGCCGGAGCCGCCGGCGTGCTCTTTGACCTGGAGCGCATCGACCGGCCCGTGCCGCAGGATGTTCCCGCCGAAGTCGAGGATGAGGCAGTCTGCTTTGCCTGCGTCGATGCGGAAGCCCCGACCACAGCACTGATAGAAAAGTCCCGGCGAGTTGGTCGGCCGCAGGAGCGCCACGCAGTCGATGTTGGGGGCGTCGAAGCCGGTGGTGAGAACGTTGACGTTCACGAGGTACTTGAGGGCCCCCTCGCGGAACCGCGCGAGCGCCGCGGCCCGCTCCGCGGACGGCGTGTCGCCGCAGACGAACCCGCACTCGGCCCCCATCTCGCCTAGGACGCGCTGGACGTGCTGGGCGTGCTGGATGCCGGCCGCGAAGATGAGGACCGAGTGGCGGTCCTGCGTGTGGGCCACGATCTCGGCGCAGGCGTCGCGCACCAAGGCCTCGTCGTCCATCAGGGCCTCGACCTCCCCGGCGACGAACTCGCCGCCCCTGATGTGCAGGCCCCCCGTGTCGACCTTCTGCTTGCCGGCCTTCGTCCTCAGGGGGCAGAGGTAGCCCTGGACGATGAGTTCCCGAACGCCCACCTCGTAGCAGACCTCGTTCAGAAGGTTCTCCGGGCCGCAGATCATCCCGGTGGTCATGCGGTACGGCGTAGCCGTCAGGCCCACGAGGCGCACCTGGGGGTTCACGACCTTCGCCTCGGCGAGGAACGTCCGGTACATGCCCTCGCCGTCGGGCGGCAGCATGTGCGCTTCATCCAGAAGGATCAGGTCGAACCGGTCGAGTTCGGCCGCGCGGCGGTAGACGCTCTGGATGCCGGCGACGATGATGGGATGCTCGGTGTCGCGGCTCCCGAGGCCCGCCGAGTAGACGCCGACCCGCATCCAGAGGTCCGGCGCCATGGCGTGGAGTTTCTCGACGGCCTGCTCCAGCAGTTCCTTCACGTGTGCCAGGACGAGCACCCGCCCACCCCAGCGTTCGACGGTGTCGCGGCACATCGCGGCCATCACGGGGGTCTTCCCGCTGGCCGTGGGCAGCACGACGCACGGATTGTCGTCCCGGCGGCGCAGGTGGTCGTAGACCGCCGCGACGGCCTCCTCCTGGTAGGGGCGCAGGCGGATCATGCCCGCACCTCCGCCCCGTCGGGCAGGATGCACCGGCCGTCCAGGACCGGGATGGTGTAGAGCGTGTCGCTGCGGCGGCCCAGATACCCGAGGATGAAGGCGTTGACCCACTCGACGGGCCGCCCGGTGCCGTAGAGGGGGATGGTCTTGCAGAGGCAGCCGGCGCTTCGGGCCTGGACGACCTTGCCGGGCGACCAGACGTCCTGGACGATGCTCGCGTCGGCCCGGTGGGTGTGACCGTGGATGACGCTCTTCCCTTGGCTGATGGCCAGGTGCTCTTTGGTGGCGTTGCGCGCGTAGGACCAGCCGTGCACCGCGATGACCCGGCCGTTCAGCCGGTAGTGCGGATACCGCCCGCCGGCCGAGCCGTAACGCACGTAGGTGCAGCGCGACCGCCTCTGGGTGAGCCGTATGCGCGGCGCGAGCAGCGAGTAGGCGCCCCGCCCCTCGGCCGTCGCAGCGGCCCACCGGTCGAGGCGGTACTCGTGGTTCCCCTCGATGACGACGAGGCGCCCGCAGACGGCCGCCAGGCGGTCCAGGAGGGCGTTGGCCGCGGCCAGGTCGTCCGCGTACTCCGTCTCCGGCATCCCGAACGTCGGCGGGTGCAGGGAGAACTGGCCGCAGTCCAGGAGGTCGCCCAGGCACACGATGAGGTCCGGCCGCAGGCGTTCGGCCGCGCGGCAGAATACCTCCACGGCCCCGTCGTGCTGGTGGGGGACGTGGACGTCGCCGAAGGCCAGGATGGTCTTCGAGTGGGCCTTGGCCATCATTCGTCCCCGGCGACCATCGACGCCGTCCGGGCGTAGCCGGCGATGTCCACCAGGTTGTCGCGCTTGTGCCGGTGGACCTGGCGGGCGAGTTTGACGGCGATCAGGCACAGCGGGACGTCCATCGCCGTGATGGCCTCGCCCTCGCACAGACGGTCCGCCAGGATGCCCGTCCACATGGCGGCCGTCCGGGCGAAGTCGTCGGCCGGGTGTCCGTAGTCGGCCCGCCGCGAACCCGCCGTGATGCGCTTGGCCGTGTCGAGGACGGAGGCCGTACCGTTCTCGGCGCTGTAGGTCGTCCTGGGCGGCTCCTCCATCTGCATGCCGGAGCGTGCGTCGAAGAACCGGAGCCCAAGTTCGACAGCAAGGACGACCTCAAGCGTCGCACCGTGCGACCGTTCCCAGCCGGGGAGCATCGCCATGGCATCGCACCGCGAGAGGAGGGCCACGTCGGCCCGCAGGTACGTCTCGCGCGGAAGGTCCGTCCGGCCGCCGAAGTTCTCGGCCGGGTTGGCCACCTCCCACCCGGCCTGGCGGAACCGGTCGGCGGCCGCGTGGAAGGCGGGGAAGTTGTGGTCCTCGTGGCCGGTCATCGGCCCCGCGATGTAGATTCGCCTGGTGGCGGTCATGGTTCAGTTCTCGCTGTGCATGGGAGCGCCGCAGAGCGGGCATCGCCCGAGCGGCAACGGATCGACGCGGATGGCAACGTGCCCGTGCGGCCTGTCGGGTCTGCGCCGGCGGACCACGAGGAGGTCGATTTGGCTGTCATCCTCGTACACCCCGGCGTGCTGAAGGGCGTCCAGTGTTGGCTTCAGGAGATTGTCGAGGTCACGGCGCCGCCGGTCCGGCGGGAAGGCCTCCATCGCCAAGGCGACGCGGCCGCCGGCTGGGGGTCTCCTCGGCCCGCCCGCGCCCAGGAGGGCGCAGACGCTCGTGCGGAACGTCCGGCCCTCCCGGGATATCAGCGTCCGCGGCCCCACGCGGCGCCAGTAGTGGTTCATGCTGGGTGGCCAGGGAAGCAACGTGGTCATCAGTGGGGCACCCCTCCCAGGACTCGCGTGTCGCGCATGCCCTTACGCCCCCGTTCGTCGCTGAAGTAGGGCTGCACGTAGGCGCTCTGGAGGTAACCGGACTCGCGCATCCGGCGGCGCACGATCTTCGTGCATTCCGGGCAGTACCGGTTCTTCCGGTTGGCCAGGGCGCTCCCGCACATTTCGCAGTTGACCGCCACGGCCTACGCCTCCCTCAGCGCTTCCACGGCGGCGTGTTGTCGCCGGCCGGGGCCTGCTGCGGCTGCCCGGCAGCGGCCTCCTTCCTGGCGTACCCCTTGACCTCGTTCGCGAGGTCGCCGGTGTCCTCGCGCTTCTTGCACTTCACGGTCACGAGGAGCGGCAGGTTGTGAAGCTCGACCGAGTCCTTCGGCTGCATGACGCCGACCGCCCGGCAGAGGGCCGACAGGTTCGCGCGGGCAATCTTCACGGTCTGCTGGTTCGTGTGGACCAGGCACAGCCGGTCCCAGACCTTCCGGCCCTTGCAGGGACCCTCGAGGATGGTGAACTCGAGCTCCAGGTAACTGCCGTCGCCCGACTTGGTGGGCTTCATCTGGCTGCCGGTGACGGCCGCCAGGTACTTCCCGGCCGGGACCGGGTCGAAGGGGGTGCTCGGTTCCACGGTGTTCGCATCGAATCCGTTCAGGTTCGCCACGGGTCAGATCTCCTTGCCGTTGGTGCTGGTGTTGGGGTCGTTGACGAGGGCCTGCATGAGGGCAGGCCACGAAAGGGGCAGTTCGGCCGGCAGGCCGTACCGGTTCTTCGCCACGCAGGCCGGGCTCCCGACGCAGCGGAGGATGCGTTCGCCTCCGTCCGCACCGAGGCCCGCGGCGATGGTCCGCTCGCGGCCGAAGCCGCCCTCCTCGGTCTGGGTGATGATCTTGCGGGTGGCGAAGAGGACGGCGTCGGCCCACTCGGTGAGGAGGGCGGTGGCGTGCTTGTGCAGGCGGGGGCTGTAGCGGTCGTAGGCGGCGTGCTCGGGGTCCTCGAACTTCTCGACCTTCGCGTGCGCCACCAGAATGACGCACATCCCGCGCCGGGTCCGGAGGGTGCCGAGGCCGTCCAGGATGCGCCGCCAGTGGGTCAGGGCGTGCGTGTAGCCCCGGGCGTAGCCGCCGTCGACCTTCTCGACGCAGGAGACGCCGTACTGCTGGCACAGGGCGTCCCAGATGAGGCGCTCGAGCCAGTCGCACGAGTCGAGGACGACGGTCTCGTAGCCGTGGGGCTCGTTGGCCAGCACCCCCAGGGCCGCCTCGACGTCCGCCAGGGCGGCGGCCAGGGGGAACGAGTCGCAGTCGATCTGGTCAAGGCCGTCCTCGGTCGGGATGAAGATGGGTTTCGGGGCGCCGGCGGCGGTGGTCGACTTGCCGATCCCCTCGGTGCCGTAGAGCATCAGGCGGGGCGGCGACGGGCGTCGGCCGCTGTGAATCTGTTTCAGGAGGCTCATCACGGTTCCTTTCTGCTGGGTTACGGGTTCATGTTCCGAGGAAGGCGCCCGGGCGGACGGCCGTGCGTGCCGCCCGCCCGGGCGCGGGACCTGCCCTACGCCACGTCCAGGATGCGGACCGCCTCGTAGCCGGTCGGCCAGCGGCCCACCTCGCGGCAGGCCTTGAGGCGCCGGATGGCCGCCTCGTTCACCTGGCGGGCCACGGCCAGGGCGTCGTCGCTCACGCGCCAGACGCCGCAACGGAACGGCTCGCGCTTCTCCACGGCCACGATGTGGACAGGCACGGCCTCGCCGATCGCCACGGCCAGGACCGACTGGTAGAACGCCATCTGGTTGGCGTAGCGGTAGCGCCGGGCGTCGGCCTCGAACCAGTCCAGCTCGTCGCAGGTCTTGAGGTCGACGATGCCGCGGTGAGGGTGGGTCCAATCGATGCGGATCTGGCACGGCGTGTCACGGTACGGCGCCCGGACGACCCCCTCGGCCCGGCCGTAGAGCAGCAGGTCCACCGCCTCGTCGTTCATCGCCACGCCGCTGGCCATCTGCTCGATGAGGTCGACCTGGTCCTGGCTGAGGACCGGCTTGCCCTGGGCCACGGCCCACTCGGCGAAGGCCTTCGTGTTGGCCCCGTAGGGCCGGCCGGTCTTCTCGTTGATTGGGCCGCCGAGGGCGAACCGGGCCTCGTAGGCGTCGCGGCCTTCGAGGATGCGCACGTGGGCCGCCCGGCCGACGAGGTAGGCCGGCGAGTCCCTGTCCTCCAGGAGGCCGCTCGCCTTCTTGTGGTGCAGCCACGGGCACTTCATGAAGTCCAGGAGTTGGTGGCTGGACAGGTACTCGCCGGCCTTGGCGTGGTAGGCTCCCTCGGTTTCGACGCCGAGGACGTCCAGGTCGATGTGGATGTCGTCCATGTCTCACCTCGCGTGTGCTGGCTGCCCACTACATCTGCGGATGGTCGCAATTTGCCGCGCCGGTTTCTGAAATATCGAGTCCCGCGGCCGCGAAATGGCGGCGGGCACGGGCAATCAGGGGGTAGATCGCGCTGCGGTGGATGCCCAGCGCGGCGGCGACCTCGGGCGGGGACTTGTGCTTCAGGAGTTCACAGACCTTCCGCAGCCGCCAAGGCAGGGACGCCAGGACGGCCTGCGTGTCGAGCCGCCGTTCGAGGTCGCCGAGGTCGTCGTGCTGGTCCGGCACCGAGTCGAAGACCGACGCGGCCGAATCGCCGTCCGTCGCCGCGTCGCACGCAGGAGGGGCGACCTCGTGCTTGCGCCGGACGCCCTCGTCGCGGCCGTACTGCCTGGTGAAGCGGTTCAGAACCCGGCAGACGAACGTGTGCCAGGTGGCCTGGGCGGGGTCGAACCGCCGGGCGGCCTTCAGGACCTCGACCGTCATGTCGTGACGGACGTCGTCCCGCTCCTCGTCCGAGAGGCCGAGGGTCCGGGCCAAGTGCCGTGCCCGGAAATCGATGCGCCCGAGGACGTAGCCGTCGAGCGGGTTCTTGGTGAGGGTAGAAGAGGGGATGGGTACAGCTGTGATAGCCGACATTCGCGATCTCCTCGTGGCCGGGGAGGTCGCGTGGGCGCTCGGAGGACCGAAACAAGAGCGGAGGCCGCTGTGAGGTTGCCGGTTCTCCGGCACCCACAACGACCTCCGCTTGGCGGCCAGTCTGTTGTCTGGTGCGCTTCTGCGGCCGAGGCCCTATGCCGCGGCCGGTTCTTCTTCAACATCCAGGCTGAACGGCACCCCGCCCTTGACTTCCAGGCACCGCACGGTGCCGTCGCCGAGTTCGGTGAGGTGCTCGAAGAGTTCCAGCACCTCGTGCTTCAGGAGAAAGTCCGGGGACACTGCCTCGGGGCGGGGCCCGTTCTCCCCGCCGATCTTCACCTTCCGGACGACGCGCGGCGGCGGGTCGAAGCAGGGCTCGCCGCCGCGCACGGCGAGCCCCTCGATGCGGCCGAAAGCGATGCGCTGCATCAACTCGAGCAGTCGTCGCCGCGAGGGGAAAAGCCCGCCCTTCCGCAGCGCACGACAGGCGGGACCTTGGGGGGTCGCCATAGTCAGGTCTCCTTAACCAGAGGGTTCGTGTCGGGCGCCGTCTTGCGCGCCCGTCACCCTCCGGCGTTCTTGCACCAAACGGGGTGGCGACGGAAACTGCAAGCGCGCAAGTCCAGCGGGGCCAACGACGTGCGCGCAGAGAATTCCCTTCTTGCACTTGCAGCAAACAACTGCAAGTGCAAGTGCAAGTGCAAATGCAAGCGGGGGGACGGCGGGAGGGCTCTACCTGGCGTACTTCAGGATGGCGTCAAGGTCGGCGGCGAGGGACCACAGCCGCTGGAGGTCGGGCGAGTCCTGGAAGCATCGCGTGACGGTGTGGGGCCCGACGCCCGCGCGGCGGGCCAGTTCCTGCTTCCGCGGGCGCGGCAGGAGCGCCGGCTTCACGTCGCGATCCACGGCCTCCTGGGCGTTGTCGCGGGCGGCCCGGACGTGCTCGACGAGTTCCTTCTTCAGGGCCTCGATGCCGGCGGCCCGTTCCGCCCGCTTCTTCTTGGCCGGCGCGGGCAGGCGGCGCGGGGCGCGAGGGGGGCGCTCGGCCCCCGACTTCGGGGTCGCGCCGGTCTCGCGGGCCATCCCCTGGCGGAGTTTGGCCTCCCAGACGGCCGCCTGGTGGAAACAGAACGACGCCACCTGCGTCCGCCCGGCCTCGCCCAGGAGGAGCAGCCGGTGGAGGTGGCCGGGGTCGCCCAATCGGGCCTTTCCCTTCAATGCCACCTCTCGCAGCCGCTCGATCTCGTCCCGGATGAGGAAGGCGTCGTCGTCGCCCAGGGCCTGGGCTGGCGCGTACTCGAACTCGGGCGGGAAGATGGCGCTCAGGGTGGGCGTGGCGTACTTGCGTCTGAACAGCGCGCAGAGGCGGCTCGCGAGCGGTGCGTCCTCGGCGTCCCAGACCGAGTAGAAACAGACCCGGCCTGCGGAAGAATCACCGTTGACGACCAGGCTCAGAAAGAATTCCGTGCGCTTAACGCTCCGAAGAGCGATTCGATTCCGTACCACAGCAACAAAGCCCTAACACGCTCCTAACGCGCGCATGGTATACCCGTGGCCCAAAGGCATGCAACGGAGAAATCCCTCTGGCGGCCGCGGGAGTCGCTAAGTCCTGTGGTGGCAAGGGCTTGGGCGACCGGAATTCTTTTCCACCGCGGACGGCAGGATGTTGAAATCCGGTGGACCAACGGCGCGTCAGGGCTGGCCTGTGGCCAAGACAACCTGCGGCCATATCTATGCCTACACCCTTCTATCATCTGGACATGCTGGGCGCCGCGAGTGCCCACCACAGCCGCCGCTGCTTCCGCCAGTCGGTCTCCGCCACCACGGCGCGCACGTCGCGCTCCGTAACCGGGTCCCGCCCCCGGGTAGAACGCGGCAGGTAGAGGATGGCCTCCTGGATGTCGGGCGCGAGGTGCAGGAGGTTCATGATCTGCGTCACCCGCGCCCGCGTCACGTGCCCCAGTTCAGCCAGTTCCGCCTGGTCGCGGACGGCACCGGTCGCCAGGAGGCTCTCGAACTTGATGGCCAGGGCCATGAGGCGCGCGACGCGCGGGACGCGCCCCTCGGGGCTGTCTCGAACGGGCGCAGGGCCCGGCCTCATCTCCCGGTGGCCTTTGTCGGCCATCGAGAAGTGGATATTCTTCGTCACGGTCAGGCCGGCTGGCATACCTTGTCCTCCTCGGGCTCGCAGGCGAGCGTGCTGATGCCGGTGGGGTGGAAGGTGATGGAAATGGCCTCTGCCTCGCCGTCGTATTCGATTCGGTCCACCAGCAGGTGCACGAGCCGGGCCCGGTCGGTAGGCGAGAGGGCGTCCCACAACGGGTCAAAGGCCTCCACGGCCCCGGCGAGTTCATCCGGGTCGAGCATCCGGCGGCGTATCTTCTCGATGCGATCGTTGAACCCGGTCACCGCCTCTTCTTCCTCGCGCATCTGGTCCTGAAGCCGGGCGAGGTCCCGCGTCGCCGCCTCGTCGTAGCCGGCCCGCGGGGCCAGCGTGCCAATGTCGCGGCCCAGGCCCCGGATGCGGCTTTCGACGACCTTCCGCTGCCGCTCGATGGCGCCGATGTCGGCCTGGAGGTGGGCCTGCGCGGCCACGAGCGCGGCTTCCAGGACACGGCCGTCGCGCCCCAGGGCGCGAATCTCACCGAGGACGAAGTCCTCCAGTTCCTTCGCCGGGAGGGACGGGGCGGGGCAAGTGTCCCACCCGCCCTTCTGCGCCTTCATGCAGACGTAGTAGCGGTAACGCTTCACGCCCCGCGTGGCGAAGTGGTGGCCCATCGCGCAGCCACAGTGCTTGCACCGCACCAGGCCCTTGAGGAGCGCCCCGTGCTTGTTCCGCAGGTGCTTGCCGCCCGAGCTGCGGTTGTGGCGCAGGAGGCCCTGGACCCGCCCGAAGAGGTCCTCGTCGACGATGGCCTCCTGCTCGCCCTCGAAGACCTCGCCTCTGTAGGTCGCCTTGCCGAGGTAGAGGACGTTGGTCAGCAGCTTCTGGAGGGTCGACTTGTCGAACTTGCCCCCGCCGCGCCACCCGCCCTTGCGGTTCAGGTACCGCTTCGTCTTCCAGCCCTTCTCGCGGAGGGCCAGGAGCGTCGGCAGCAGCGAACCCTCTTCGAGGTACAAACGGAAGATGGCCCGCACGCGCTCGGCCTCCTCGCGGTTCACGACCAGCCGGCTGCCGGTGCGGTCGCGCGCGATGTCGTAGCCAAGGACCGGCGCGCCGCCGGTCCACTTGCCTTTCCGCCGCGCGGCCGCCATCTTGTCGCGGGTCCGCTCCGAGATGATCTCCCGCTCGAATTGGGCGAACGAGAGGAGGATGTTCAGCGTCAGGCGGCCCATGGACGAGGTGGTGTTGAACTGCTGGGTGACGCTGACCAGGCTGACGCCGTGCCGATCGAGGGTCTCCATGATCCTGGCGAAGTCCATCAGGCTGCGCGAGAGGCGGTCGATCTTGTAGACGACGATGCAGTCGACCCGCCCGGCCTCGACGTGGTCCATCAACTGCTGGAAGGCGGGCCGGTCGGTGGTGCCGCCCGAGAAGCCGCCGTCGTCGTACCGGTCCGGCAGGCAGGCCCAGCCCTCGTGCTTCTGGCTGGCGATGTAGGCCTCGGCCGACTCCCGCTGGGCGTCGAGCGAGTTGAAGTCCTGCTCGAGCCCCTCCTCGGTGGACTTGCGGGTGTAGACGGCGCAGCGCACGGTGCGGGCGTCGTTGCTCATTCCGGCTCCTTCCGCGGGTCGGCGATACCGAAGAAGAGGTATCCGTTCCAGTGGCTGCCCGAGATGGCGTAGGCGATGGCCGAGAGGCTGCGGTAGACCTCGCCGTCGTACAGGAACCCCTGGTCCAGGACCTCTACCTCGTAGACGTGGCCCCTGTAGGACCGCCTGAGCCGGGCGCCCGGCATGGGCAGGCGGGCATCGCGCGTCCGCGGCACGTGCGCCTTGGCCGGCCGCACCACGTGCGGAAGGCGCGTGGGCGGCGGCATGTCCGTGCCCCCCGGCGGCCGGACCCGCAGGTCCACGTCGCGGGCCAGTTCCTGGGCCCGCCGCCGGGCCCGTTCGGAAAGGTCGCCCCCGGCGAGGGCCTGGAGGCGCCACGCGCACCGGCGGAAGAGCCACTGCCGGTTCCCGCTCCGCGACTCCTCGCCGAAGAGTTCCCGGTACCGCTCCCGAAGCCCGCCGGCGGCCATCTTCTCCAGGGCCGCCAGTTCGGCCGCGGTGTCCAGAGTCGTTTCCATGAGGCGTCCTCCATTCTCAAGGTGCGTCAACTACGCCCACACTGAGCCTCGGGTCGCGGGACGCCTCAAGGGCTTTCCGAGAGGATTCCGGAGAGTTTTCGGCGTCCGGAACATGTGGGACGGGCACGGCCGGCGGCATCCTGGCGAGGGCGGCCGCGAGGATGGCAACGACCTGGTCGCGCCGCTCTCGCGGCGTCAGGGCAGACCTTCTGGCGTGGAAGGGCAAAGACGACTCCTTCGGCAGGCTGCAAAACGGGCGCGCCTCTGCCCACTACATCTGCGGAAGGAGGGGATTTGCCGCGCAGGGGCACCGGATGCACTGGCGCCGGAGGCGCTCGGGCGGGTGCAAGTCGCATCGAGGCGCTACACCGCACCGCCCGCGCTCTTGGCCGGGCTTGCCGCAGCATCGCCTTGGCGGGCTGGGCGGTCCGAAAAGGTGAGGCCGCGTGGATGTGTGGTCCTACGCGGCCTCGGTTCCGTCGGCGCAGGGCCGCGGACCGTCGCCCGGCCATCTTGTCGCGTGCGGTTGTCTCACGTGCCTCGAAGGAACGCAGATGACTTCCGGCAACAAGGCGACGTGGTTACGCATATGCACCCAGTCGGTCGAATTCATGCAGCCTGCGACCGCTTGCGGGTCAAGGCAAGACACAACCCCCCTGTCGCCAGCAGGGCCAGCGTGGCCGGTTCGGGCGTGAGGGTCACACCACCGAGATCGATCCCGTTCATGACGAGGTGTTTGACCACCACGACGTTTGCCCCGGTGAAGCGGGCCAGGCCGCCCTCATCAATCGTCAGCGTGTCCAGGTGCTGGTCGCAGGCGAAGTCGAGTTCGGCGTCGGCCACGAGAATCGACAGGTCGGCATCCGCCATCAGCCCCGTGCCGCTGGCGTCGGTATTCATGAGCACGATGCCACCGAGGATCTCCAACAGCGTGCCCGGCCCGTATGACTGCAGGCCGCTGAGGACGAGTGTCCCGTCGCCCGATTTTTCGATCACCACGCCGGGTGCGCTCGAGAGGTCCCCGGACAACTCGATGTCCCCCGTCAGCAGCAGCGCGGCATCGCTCGCGAAATCGAGCGGAGCGGCAATCTCATGGCCGCCGCAGACCACCTCGATCACGGCCTGGCCGGCCGAGACCTCCATCCGGATGGTCTCGGCGCCGGCCAGCGTGTAAGGCTGGCTGCAGTCGAAGGTCATCCGGCCAAGGGTCACGGGCGCATCGACCGTCACCTGGACCGGTTGGGTGAGGCGCTCCAGGAAGTGTGCGCAGGCGTCCACGCCGCCCGGCGCCCCGCCGAACCAGTTGGCGTCGTGCGTCCAGGCACCGTCGGCGTCCCGCTCCCACGTGCCGGGTTCGGCCACGCCGTAGGCGATCGCGTCTTCCCATCGCAACTCGGTCTGGACCTGGGCGCCCGGCGGCAGGAGGTCCCCCACCCAATCAGGCAGTTCCACCGGAATGTCCACCGTGTAGAACGGCCTGCTCGGGTCGACGTCGCCCTGCCACAGGAGCGCCGCGTCTTCCAGTTCCTCGGCCGTGTCGGTGGCCGGGTCGTGATAGTAAACCATTGTCGGCAGATCGTAGCCCACGACGAAGAGGTAGTGCCCGCCGAGCCGCTGCCAATCGAACCACGGGTTCTCCGGCAGAGACCATCGGAACCACAGCCCGCCCAGGGTAATGATGCACGTATCCTTATAGGAGAGCATCAGGCCGGTCCAGTCCCAATCCACCGGATCGGGATAGGCGCCGTCGAGACTGAGGCCCCGGCCTTCCGCATAGGACTGGCCGGGGTAGTGTTCCGGCCGGTCCAGGTAGGCTGCCAGGCCGTCGCGGGCGTCTACCGCAAGTGTCCCGAGAACCGTCTGGTCCGTCCCCATTTCCGCCGCCAGGTCCATTACAAGGTCGTATTCGGCCTGCGTCCCGGGGGAGGCGTAAGGAAGGCGGTCGAAGCCGTGGTCATGCAGCCAGACGATACCGTCCGCCGCGGCTACGGGCCCGCAGTAGTTCTCGCTGGGATAGGGGAACGGGGGATCGGGCTCCTTCCGGGATTGGTAGAAGTCCGGCGCGTCCTGCTTGAAGAGCAGTGGCACCGCGAACCCGGGGCCGGCAAGCAGGCCGATCCCATCGGAGTCGCCGTTGCCGTAGAACGTCACGTCAAAGGGCCCGACGGTGCCCGTCTGCGGCACGGCGCTGGCCGGCCCTGCCTGGCCAGCGAAGACCAACATGACCGCGGCGATTGCTGAGAATACTCCTCGTGTGACCCTCATTTTGTTCTCCTATTCGTGCCGCCCCGATGTCCAGACTGGCGGTGTTCCCGGCCAACGCACACGTTCGTGATCACGCGGCTCCAGCCGCGCTCTTGCGAGTTCTTGGCCAACAACCCAGACGCTGCCTGCACAGAAACAGGCTCTGACGACTCCGAAGGTGGCTATTCAGACAGCCGGAGAGACTCAAGTTCCTTAAGCGCCACGTCTCGGCTGACCGGTGTCATCATGCCCGGCGCAATGCGTGAGAGGGTAAACCAGAACCGCAGGAACCGGACCTCGCCACGGCCAACGTCCACGGTCGCGAACACGGGGGCGACGGGCTCGAAACTGGCGTTAAGCGTCCCTAGAGACGATGTGCCCCCTTTGATCTCGATCCCGTGCTCTCCCGGAGTGACGTGCAGGAGAACGTAGCCGGCGTTCTTCAGAGGGGCCTTCTTCTGACCGTCCAGATAAAGGTTGGCGTAGATGCCGCAACAGACGAACTGATCGGGCCGATAGACGATGATCAGCGGCTCCTCCGGTTCCGTGGGCGGAATGCCGGGGAATCTGGTGCCCGTCGCCGTGCATCCTGCGGGGAGCACGACCATGAGCACGAGCCCCGCAAGGGCACCCCAATGTGAGGCCTTTTCCATGAGCCTCACTCCTAGGCTATGGGCCTCGCGTCCAAGGCAAAGAGCACTACGATGATCCTGCTCTCCACGCCTGCCATGCGTCGGCCTTCGGCCCCAGGTCCTTGCCCGTAATGTGCTTCAGCGATGCGAGGGCCTTCTCTCGCACGTGACGGTCGGAATCCCTGAGCGCACCGATCAACGGATCGATGGCGCGGGGGTCGCCGATGTGACCGAGGGCCGCGGCAGCCTTGGCCCGGACCCGCTGGGGATACCATCCCTTGGTCTTCCGCAGTGCCGCAATCAGGGGTCCTACGGCCTGAGGGTCCTTCGTGGCGCCAAGGGCGTGAGCGGCGTAGTAGGGCCCATACCACTTCCCGCTCTCCAGCACTTGGGTGAGCGACGCAAGTACGTGGGCGTCGTTCATGTCAGCCAGGGCCCACGTGGCCCCAAGGCACAACTCACCTGGAGTGCCGAATTCCTCCAGTGTTTGCAGCAAGAGAGGGGCAACGCGGGGGTCTTTGGTCTTCCCCAGCGCCCTTGCACCAGCGGCCAAGGACACAGCGGCCGCTGTGCTACCTCGGTAATGGAAGCCCTTTCGCCGCTCCATGAGCCGGATCAGCGGGTCAACAGCGCGTGGATCGCGGATTTGCCCCAGCGCCCAAGCCGCATCTGCGGCACGGTAGAAACAGAGATCCTCGAGTCCCTCGACGGAGACGTAGTACCACTCAGGCGGCGCCAGGGCAGCGATGAGGACCTCCGTTGCCCGGGGGTCTTTCAGTTTTCCCAGGGCCTTGATGGTGGCACGGTACTCTGCATTGTGCTCCACGTATTGCCACCGGCCCCTCTTGAGGGCCTCGACCAAGGGGGGCACGGCGCGGGCGTCTCCGATCTCGCCCAAGGCCCATGAGACATCGGGGGTGTTCCACGCGGTGCTCTCAAGATCAGATATCAAGGCCTCGACCGCCCGCGGCTCTTTCAGAAGCCCCAGCGCCCTGGCTGCGAACGGCTGTAGCCTCGCGTCCTGTTCCTTCAGGACGTCGATGAGTGCCGGCACGGCTCCGCGGTCCCCGGCCACTGCCAGTGCCAGGGCGGCTGCAGCGCGGCTTTGCGGACGCGGATCGCTCTTGAGCATGCTCCTGAGCGGCTCGACCGAACACCGGGGCGCCGCCGCCATCCGGGCCAACTCCTCCGGCTCGCACATTCCCTCCGGGGAACTATCCGCACACACGAAGGCACGTTCGTCTTGTGCGCGGGCGGCACGCCGTGCCGTCCGGTCAACGATTCGCGCGAACCATGCCGGGCCGGAAGCGCGTTCGTCAGGGTCAACGAATTCCGGGGGCTCGATCTTGACTAAGCGGGTCTGAATCTCGTACTCGTGACCAGCCTTAGTTTCGAAGACAAGGTCTGCCGGGAAGCGGGCTTGGAATCCTCCACCGGATGGGGGCGCTACGAGGAACACGAAGACGCGATGAACTCCAGGCTCCATCTCCACCTTCCACGAGGACGGGGATTGGTATCGCGGCTCCAGGCAGTGCTGCCCATCGATGATCGTGGCCGCGCGGGGCGGGATGAACAATGCGGCCACCTGGTCGCTGGATCGCGGCGGCCCCCCGTAGAGTCTGAGAATCGGAGCCTGGCACCCTGGCAAGACCAGTATCCCGACCGCAGCTGCTGCGGCAAAGAGCGATGTCCTCCAGAGGGCAGAGGCTGTCGTCGGACGGTACTTGGCATCGGTCATGGAAGGCTTCCCCCTTCCCCAGAGGGGCGTCTCTACCGCCTGAACCAGCAGATCGCCAGGATCAGGACGGAGGTGATGGCACCCCCCATCAACGCCGCCCCGAGCAGATCGTTGAAGCCCACGTAGTTGCCGCTCCATTGGGACCTCACCAGCAAGAGAAGAGCCGCCCCCGCGCCCCCGATCACAGCTCCGGCCGGGACCGCCATCGTTGCCCGTATGCGCTCGGCCATGGACCGTCTCCTTCCCCTCGCAGGCTGTCTGGCCTCTCATGGTCTAAAGAGACTTCCAGGCGCAGCGCTCACGCAGGAAATCGAGGATGGCCGCCCGCCGTCCTTCGTGGGACTCTGAGCACGCCCGAGGAACGTTCTGTGTCACGTGCCAGTGGCGATGGACGACGAAGAGACGTCGAGAGAGATCGCTCATGCGTCGGCGGGGGGCGAGGTGCTTTCCTTGCTCGCCAAGTGTCGCTGACGGGCCGCATGGACCATCAAACCCCGAGAGCCCTGGCTCCATCGGGTACAGACGAGTATCCAATCCACCCCTGTGGCAGGAGGCGCGAGATATGGCGCGTCCGCGCGCCTTACCTCGTTGCTCGCGGTTCGACTGCTATGATTTGGTCCAGTCTCTTCTTCTCTTGAGCCGGATCAGAGCGTCGATTGTCATGCCATGATCTAGTCCCGAATCCACAAGGGCCTGGAGTTCGGGCAGAGCGCGAGTCTCGCCGATGTCAGCGAGAATATTGGCCAAACTGCTAACCATCCAATGGCTCGTGCGGTGGGTGATCGCATGGTAGGCGTACGCGTCCGTGGCGCGCTTTGCGGCGCCAAACCGCTGCTCCGAGCCTGTCAAGCCACCAGATCGGATGCTCTGCAGGGTCGCGTCAAGCCCCCGGGCCCATGCTGCTTCGCTCTGCATGTGCAACTGGTCCATCCTTGCTACCGCCGCCACCTCAGAGCGCCACCTCTCCAGAAGGAGATCTCGAATGGGAGCTGTTTGCTCCGCCATCTTCCGGAGGGTGTAGCGTACAGCGGTGAACACGGCTAGATCACAGTCGATGTCGGATAACTTGTCAATGAGAACTTGCGCTGCTTCTCGGGTACCGACGGTACCAAGCGCCTCGACCGCGGCAGCCTGAGTTGCAGCCGGTTCGGCCGAGTCGCTCAGCACGACGGAGATTGCCTCGACAGCAATGTTGCCGTGTACTGCGGCCTTAGAGAAATGCCCTGAGGCAACGGCAAATTGGGCCTCTTGCCGCTTTGTTGCAGGAGTCCACTGCTGTCCCGCCAGTGCCGTCAGTGCCGCCTGCCGCACCTCCCGAGTTGCGTCAACCAGCGCAGGGGACAACAGTTCAGCATTCCTCTTATCTAGTGTAGCCCTGCCAAGCCTCTCAACGGCTCGCTTTCGCACGGACGAACTGTGCGAGTGCAACAGCGCCGGAATGCCCCAGGGGGTTAGGCTGATGGCCCAACCGGTGAGACGCGAGAAGTATCCCACGCCAACAGGGGCCGCTACGGGAAGTAGATACCACCAGCGGAAGACACCGAATCTCGGAAGCAGGGCAACGGTCACAAGCACACCCGGAATGAGGAGCGCCCAGTTGGAGGGCTCGAGCACGGCTGCCCAGAAATTGCCCTCCTTTCTCGCGGATGAGGCCGCAAGCCAAGCGTGAACGAGTACCCAGATCGCACCCACAGCACCACAAACGTAGCACAGTACACCAAGACCACTTGACCACATGACCCGACTCCTTTCTCCAGACTGTCGGTTAACCACCGGCAATCGCAACGCGGCACATCACCCGCCTGGTGTGGAGCGCAGCGGAACACCAGGGCGCCGTACGCTTGTTAGGCCCGGATATCCACGCTACTTCCAGAACTCCCACCACTTCTTCGCCGGCTGCGATTGCGTCTGCGTGGCGACATCGTCGCTTGAAAACCTCACCCTGTCGTCACCCATGTTGACAGCCGAGAGGGGGGCTGGACCGGCTCCGGGCGGCGAGTACTTCCTTCCGCTGTCCCACCATTGTCTTGCGTATGATTGTGCCTGCTCACGATCTACAGTGAACATCTGAATACATCGGTCACAAACCATCCAGGGCGTGGACTGGCGCGCAAGCGCTTCACCGCAACTGGCGCGGACGAGTGGATTTCGACGGAACTCCGGAAGCGACGACACTCCCATTCCGGCGAGTTCGGATTTGTGGTGCTCACAGTAGTGCTGCCAGTACGCGGCAGTACCCACGACCTCTCTTGTTGTGAGGAGGTATCCGTTCGGTCTGAACACCTTTTGGGTACAGATGTCACAGACGGAAGATTCGGACACTGATTCATCATGGCGAGCCGCGGGCATCCCTGCCTTCGCATCTGCTTCCTCAATCAGGGTCCAGCCGGTGGCGGGGCCGCAAACAGCGCACTCGGGGAACGTGTCCCCCTGCCACAAGTGCTTGACGGTCTGTTGCCGAGACTGGCCGATCAGGTATCTGGTTTCGAGGCTCGCGCCTTCGAGATGCTTGGCCAGGAAGTCCGCGATGCCCCCGTGGCCACAGAAAACGCAGCGGTACAAGCCGCTCTTGGGAACGACACCCCCTGGCGGCAGGTTGGCGTAGTCAACCATGGTGCTCCCTTCGGAGCAGTGTCCTATCCAGTGCACGGGTGGTATCAGTGTTGGGCCTCGAACCTGTCACTCCTCGCGCCCAAGGTGTCTGGCAAACACCTCAATCTTCTGAAGGACGCCACCCTCCGTGGCGTCGTGACTCCCGGTGCCCGGGCCAAGGGGGCGGCACACGATGCCGCAAACAGTGTTCTTCCTGAGCCACTCATCCACTGCGGGCAATCGCAGACCGTTCACCGCGTATTTTGCGGAGAAGGGCTGGACCGTGTTCTCCTCGATGAAGTTGCTCACAGCCGGCAGGCAGGAAATGCGGTGGAGACGCGTTATCACCGCGTCATGCATGGCTCTCGTGGCCTCTGCTTCGCACCGGATGGTCTGCGATTGCGTAGACAAGGCAGTGTGATGATTTGCGAGTTTCTGCACTTGTTGCCTGTCCAAGGGGTCTATCCAGGGCATCCAGAGTGGAAACAAGGGGACTGGGTGAAGCAGCACGTCTGCCAATTCCCTGCCTGACTCATCGAACGCGTCGGCGTAGGGCCGCAATTCCTCGTCGCTGCGTGCAATATACCAGGCCGCGACAGTGAACCTGGTATCCACCCTGAAGCGAGTCTGCCCGCGGATGGAGACTAGGTGAATACTGGCGTGCTCTGGGTCATAGCATCCGATTCTCTCTGCCCCTGCTTTCGGCCCCAGGAGCCGCTGTTTCTTCAGCCAAGCCAGGACCGGTTCCCGCTCAGACTCGGTATCCAGGAGCTCTTGGCGGGTGATCATCCGGAGTATCTCTTCGACGGCCATTCCTGTGTCGAGCGACACCAGCGCGTGAAGGGCGTCTCTAGGCAGATCGACCATCCCGCATGCGAGGATCGTTCGTACCTCTGCGATCTTCTGCCCGCTGCCCAGGTCGGTTCTCGATAGAAGACCGCACGCCACTTCCACCAACGCCTGAACGGCGGACTTGGACACCGCTGCTTTACGGTGGTCCGTGAGGGCCAGGAGACGAGGAACATCCCGGCGCTGTTTGAGTTTGGCAATGTTGGGTCGCAAGGGCCACATTCTGCACCACCCTCCTCTCTCGACAGGGCGAGAAGGACACCCCCTTGTCTCAAGAGACATCCGACCACGGCGCTCACGCGGGAAATCGCCGACAACGGACAGCCGGCCTGTGCCAAGACCCTGGGCAGGAGCAGACCGACCTGGGGCGGCAATGGGACAGCAGATGCGGGCCCCGTTGCGGTGTCACTGGGGCTGGGCCGGTGCAGCCCCTGCCTCACGGGGACGAGGGGGCCGTCGGGGCGGGCGCGGGCTCAGCCGGGGGGAGAGGGGCGGCGGGGCTCTTGGGGGGGCGAAGCCGGCGCCTCGCGCAGTGCCTTCATCTGGCCCGAGAGCATCCGCAGGCGCGCGCTCGCGAACACGGCTTCCGCGGCACAGACGCCCAAGCCTGGGCATTCCCAGCGCGGCATGCCAAAACTGTAGGAGTCAATGCCCAGGCGAGAGGTCCGGCCTTTCCATCGCAGGTTCTCCCGACCGTCCACTCGGGCAACAATCTCGGCTTCCTTGCCCTGGAGTTCGACCTTGACAGCGACCTTGTGCTCCCGGCCATCCACGAGCGTCACGGGCACTCCGGTCACGGGGGTCTGCGCCACAGCGTCCTTCTCGCTCAGCCAGATCCGGACTCGGTGCTCACTCAGGCTCATCTGGGTCGCCGCCCGCGGACCGGCAGGCAGGAACATCTCGATGCCGTAGGCACCTGGCAACTTCACGAAGCCCACTTCCAGTTCGTAACTCCCCTCGATTGCCACGGGAACGCTCAGGCGGGTGTACCGGGTGGTCGGATGGGCCAGGAGGTCGCCGCCCCGGAACTCCCACTGGCCCGCCACCTGGTCCTTGGCGGGATCAACGAGGCGGAGCAGGTCTACCCACTCGCCGGTCCCTTCAGGGGCCGGTTGTTGGGGGGTGCCGCCGGGCCGCAGCGTGGGCCGCGGCCCTCCCAGGACGTGCCACAGGATGCCCGCTGTCACGGCACAACAGATGAAGAGCCCCGCGGCAACGGATGCCGCCCGGATGGTCCTGGCCCGGCGCTGGCGCCGCACGGCCGCGGTGCCAGCAGCCAGGGTCGGCTGACCGGAGAGGTAGTTGGCGATGTCGCGGGCGAAGTCGCCGGCCGACTGGTATCGGTCCTCCGGCGATTTCGCGAGGGCCTTCAGGACGATGGCCTCGACGACTCCATTGACGGCTTTGCGGCGGCGGACCCGCGGGCGCCTGCGGCCTGCCTTGCGGACCTCCTGCGCTGCCCTTTCCTCCAGCGCCTGGCTGGGCGGGGTGGGTATAGCGGTGAGGATGTTGTTGAGAACATCGCGCATCGTCCCAACCACCTCGTACGGGAAATGCCCCTCCGTGAGCATCTGGTAGAGAATGACGCCCAGGGAATAGACGTCGCTGCGAATGTCGATCTTGTCGGGAAGCCCCTCAACCTGCTCGGGGCTTGCCCACGGGAGGGAACCCAGAAACTGCCCCGTCAGCGTGACGGGCAGCGGCGTGGTCTCGTCCACCCTCGCGGGAGACAGCACGCGGGCCAGCCCGAAATCAAGAATGCGGGGCTCGCCACGGGGATCGATGCGGATGTTCGAGGGCTTCAGGTCCCGATGCACGATCCCCCGGAGGTGGGCCGCGCTCACCGCGTCGAGGATCTTCAGGAACAGCCGCAGCATGTGGCTGGGGTCGGCGGCCCCCTTGTCGCTGCGTCGGCGCCAATCCGCCAGGCAGTGGTCCAGCGACTTGCCTTCGACGTACTCCATCACCAGGAACAGGCCCCCGTTCTCCGTGGTTCCGCGGTCGATGATAGTGACGATGTTAGGGTGATTGAGGGCGGCGAGAACCTGAACCTCGCGCTCGAAGCGGGTCCGCTGCCCTTCCGACGCGAAGGGCCCTTCGCGGAGGACTTTCACGGCGACCTTCCGTCCAGTGGACGCCTGGACGGCCTCGAAAACCACGGCCTGGCCCCCGGGGCCCACCTCCCGCACGAGGCGATACCCGGGGATGTGGCCGGGCGGTGTCCGGGCTTCGGGCTCTGGCGCGCGGCCGCTGCCCGCTGGCACCTCGCCGGATCTCTGGTCCAGCGTGAACGACTCCCCGGCGGTGGGCGGCGGTGAAGGGGCCCCTGAGGCGCGGCGGCGAGCGGCTTCGATCCGCCGCAGTTTGGCCAGTTCCTCGGCGAGGAGTGGTGCAAGGTCGGGGTGTTCGGCGAGGATCTGTTCGTCGGAGAGGCTTTCTCCCGCGGCCCGGCGCCGGATGCAGTCCTCGGCAATACGCCGAACCTGCGCCGAACGGTCGGACAGCGGCGCGCCCTGCGATTCGCTCATCGCCGGCCTCCGCTTGGGCCTTTGCTTCGAGCCGAGTTCCCGGTCGAAGTGCTGCGAAGGTACTTCAAGGCCTCGCTCATCTTCCTCAAGGCCCGATGACACAGCATGTGGATGGCCCCATCGGTCCGGCCCAGGCGGACGGCCACGGCGCCCACCGGAAGCCCCTCGATGTACCGCAGGCGCAGCGCCTCGCGGTAGTCCTCCTCCAGGCCCGCCAGCGCCACCTGGAGGGCCGCTATTTCCTCGTGCCCTGCCGCGCTACGGCTGGGAGTATGCTCGTCCACAGCCACCAGGTCAAGCAGGGCGACTACGGATCGCGTGGAGTCCGGCGTCGCGCGCGGTACGGACGCAGCGCGGCCCCTGCCGCGCTTGGCCGCGCGGTGCACCTTCGCCAGGTCCAGTATACGATGCCACGCGATGGCTCGCAGCCAGGAGAAGAAGGCGCCCGTGCCGCGCGGCTCAAAGTCGCCGATGCTCTGGAATGCGCCAACGAAAGCCTCCTGAAGCACGTCTTCGGGGGTCAGGAGGCCTTGCAGATCGTCCGGCAATCGCGGCGCGATCCACTGCTCGAGGCGGTCGTGGTGCCGCAGGAGAAGGCACGCCAGGGCCTGCTTGTCCCCCGCCACAGCCCGTGCCGTCAACGCCTGCTCGGTTTCGCCTTGGCCTGTCATAGCGATGGCCGGACCCCGACGATGGCAAGGATGACTCTCAGAAACCGGACTGTGCCGCATCTCATTCATAGCAAAGTCTGGGTGACCCTACAAGATGCTGGGTTCTCGTGGCCGCCGACAGTCTTTTCCCAGGTTGTGGTCCGCTCCCGCAATTCCTGCACTCGCGTCTGCGTATGATGCGTCCACCCCAGGCGGGGCGGGTGTAGATGACGCGGAAGCGCTTGCAGCCGCAGTGGCGGCAGCCGAGGCCGTGCGGCCACTCCGAACACCCCTCTCCAACCAGGGTTGTTAAACTGGACCCGCAAGCGGCCCTGAGAGTCCGAGAGTTGGGGTATCCCGGACCGATACGGGCGGTCTCCGGGGTTAACAGCCGGCCAAGGAGAGAGCGAGACGACCTGCCGCAAGTCCTTGGTACAAGCGTAGTTGGGGGGGCGAGTTGGGGCGTTCGGCGCTCGCGCACAGGAATGGCCGCCCGAAGGCGGCCCTTGAGGTTTTGGCTCCCCGGGTAGGACTCGAACCTACAACCTAGCGGTTAACAGCCGCCCACTCTACCATTGAGCTACCGGGGAACGCACGCTTGCGGCCGCGCGGCCGGGACCGC
>Ga0315294_10000533_pt1 | contig 41019 bp, 43 predicted proteins | sample YL17G13_40_MG_FD_203626 | JGI IMG/M metagenome (GOLD analysis project Ga0315294, IMG submission 203626) | Sediment microbial communities from Yellowstone Lake, YNP, Wyoming, USA - YL17G13_40 | ecosystem: Environmental > Aquatic > Freshwater > Lake > Sediment | place: USA: Wyoming | collected... | reverse complement strand
GAGCCTGTGCAGGCTAGCCGCGTCCTTTGCCTTCAAGAACGATTCCATATCCGAAGAGGAGTTCTCCATGCCCAGGGGCACGAAGATCTTGTCATGAAGGCTCTTCTCCCAGGTCTGGCCGGTTTTGGACTCCACCAGGCGGCCTGCCCATAGCAGCATAGCGTTGTTGTAGTCGTGGCCGGAACGGAAGCTCCTGATGGGCTCCATATATCTCAGGGAGAGCATCTCCTTCTCCCGGCCGTAGCCTAAGGTGGTGATGTCGTCACAGGCGAAAGGCGGTAGCCCGCTGTCATGGACCAGAAGATCCTTGACCATGAACTCCCTGGTCACCCACGGATCATAGAGCTGAAACTCCGGAAGGTGATCTACAACCCTGTCCTCCCACTGGAGCTTGCCCTCGTCGGCCATCATGGCCACCAGGGCGGCGGTGAACGCCTTGGTGGTGGAGCCGATCTGGAAGATGGTGTTGGGCGTTATCGGATCTGTGCCGTTCCGGGTCTTGTTTCCGAAGCAGTGCAGGTAGATGACCTCATCCCCCCGAACTACGGCCACGGCCATTCCTGGAACATGCCACTGGGCCATGCTCTTCTCTGTGTAGTTCTCGAAATCCGAGAAGACGGATGCGAGTTCGGCTCCCTCAGGGATCTGGGCGATGCTCTGCTCTTCTGCAGTCCTGTTCAGCTCCCCGAGGGCAGGGCAGGAGAGCGAGAAGCTGCCCGCCAGCAAAGAGAGCAAAAGAACTGTCACCAATGTCCGTTTTAACCGGTTTAGGATATTCAAGGGCTTATCTCCTTTGAGCTTGATTATCTAATGGACTATGAGGATTATCATCTTAAAATAGATTTAGGGCAAATCTCAACCATGGTGAGAGGAGCACGCAGACTTCCCGCTACAAAAGAAAGGGCGGCGAAGTCCTGGCTTATTCTGCGCACTGTTGCCGGAGTCTTCTGAGAAAGAAAAGCGGGCTGTCATGTCCATGCTTTCAGAGTCATGAGGAGCAGCGAGAAGAAACTTTATATCATGGGAAGTAGTAGCATGGTGCTGGACGGGTGCAGGAGTGCGCGCGCCCGGACGCGAAGCCGTGCAGTTATGGCCTCGTGATCACGATTATAAAACCCATCGACAACTACATCACAGGAGGGAGGAGCAGTTCCAGAAGCGCGGGTCCAATGGGGGCTCGCGCTTCGGGGGCTGTATGTAGTCTAATTTTACTCTACTTTCCAAGTTTTTGATTTTGGATACCAACAACTTTATTATGTAGTTAATTGTGTTATAAATTAACATTAAGTTGTGATGAGATCCATCATCGCTTAGAGATCTATTTAAGCCAGATATGTGTCACCGCCCCAAACTAATAGTAGTAGCTAAAGACTTGGAAAGTAGAGTCATTTAATCGTATATTTTCCTCCGCCTGCCTTGGCATCTTCCAGGACTATGTTCAGCTCCTTCATTCTGTTGCGTATATCATCGGCCAGCTGCCAATCCTTCTTATCACGCAGCTTCTGCCTTATCTCGATCAAAAGCTCTATGAGGCTGTCGATCAGGTCCTCCGGTTTCTGGGCAGGCTCTGGTCCTTTCGAAGAGAAGCTGATCCCCAGGATCCATTCCCATTCCCCAAGCAAATTCTTAGCGTCGCCCAAAGCCTTTCTGGAGATGGTCTTCTCATTCATGCGGCGGTTCACATCCCTCACCAGCTCGAAGATGGCACCAAGGGCATAAGGAGTATTGAAATCGTTATCCATGAACTCCAAAAACTTGGCTTTGGCCTCGGCCAGTCTGATATCGACCTCCGACTGCAGCGCTTCCGAGGCCCTTTCTGGCGTCTCGGAGCACTCCAGCTGCTCTTCAATGATCTTGACGAGCTGGCGAATCCGCTCCAGGCTTCGCCTTGACTGCTCCAGTGCGCCTTCTGAGAAGTCGATGGGGCTTCGATAGTGCGCGGACAGCACAAAGAACCTGAAGGAATCTGCGTCATATCTCTGCAGCATATCTCTGATGGTCACGAAATTTCCCAGGGACTTGGACATTTTCTCCCCTTTCACATTCAGGAATCCCGTATGCATCCAGCATCTCACCAGGGGCTTTCTGCCTGAGGCCGCCTCCATCTGAGCTATCTCCGCCTCGTGGTGGGGGAATATCAGGTCCATCGCCCCTCCGTGGATGTCGTACTGCGGGCCAAAGTAGGTCTCCGTGATAGCCGTGTCCTCTATATGCCAGCCGGGCCGACCTCTGCCCCAGGGCGAGTCCCAGGTCACTTCCTCTCCATCCTCGCGCTTCTTCCAGAGAGAGAAGTCTCCCGGATTTCTCTTGGTGGGGTCCGGCTCAATCCTGTGCCTCTCCAGATCCTCTGCGGTTTGATGAGACAGCTTTCCGAAGTCCTCGAAGCGTGATTCGTCGAAGTAGACACCTGTCTGTGTCTCGTAGGCAAAGCCCTTCTCCATCAGTCTCTCTATCTGGCTGATGATCTCCGGGATGTGCTCCGTGGCGCGTGCATAGAAGTTGACATTTGTGACGCCTAGATTATGCATGTCTTCCAGATATCTTTTCTCGAACTTGCGAGCCAGAGAGGCAGGCTCTGCTCCCAGCTCCGACGCCCTCTGAATGATCTTATCATCTACATCGGTGAGATTCTGAAGGTAAAATACGCTGAAACCCCGATACTTGAGATAGCGTGCCACCACATCGAAGGCGATGTAGGTCCTAGCATGGCCAATGTGAGAATCGTCGTAAACGGTAGGTCCGCAGACAAATAGATTCACGCGATTTTTATGAATAGGTTGGAATGGTTCTTTATTGCCGCTCAAAGTGCTGTGGATCATCATAAGGCCGGGGTTGGGAGTCGAACCCAATTCTCGCGGTCTGCAGCCGCGCACTTAACCGGTCAGTCACCCCGGCATCCGTCCACTTCCATGGAGACATGTACACAAATACCTGCTGGTGGCGGCAATAATTGTCGACTGCTTGCAGCAAACCAGTGCAGCCAAAGACTAAATTGCGGCATGAATTTACTGAGGATAAATTTGCCAAAAAAGGGCAACTCCCAGCCGTCACCTGGGAGCAGTTCCATTCAGACTGTACAAGCTCTGGCGCGCATCCCGGAAGCAGAAGCGTTCCTCTATTACATCCTCGCCCTTAAGCCTGCTTAAGGCGTATCTGACCGTCCTGGAAGGGAGATCGGTCTTGCGTATGAGATCTTTCTGAGTCAGAGGGCCGTCGGATGCCAGGACCTTGAAGACCTGCTTTGCCGAAGGCGGCAGATATTCTACCACATCCAGATCAGGCGGCCCGATATCATTAAAATTGGCCAGAGCAGCACCAGAAAATGGGCTTGTATTACCTGGGCACGAAGAACCTGTCGGGGGAATATGCCTGGTATAAGAGCGCGAACTGCCTTTGCCGAAGTAAGAATCACCAGTATCACAGACCTCTGTGCTGAATAAAGAGATCTGGCTGGGGCAGGTGCATATTTGGGAGAAGGGTTCATCTGAGGATTTGCCACAGCAGTTCATTTTATGGGATTCGTGACAGGCTCCAGGACTGCAGGTACAGCCCTTTGCGGCAGTCTCTGAGATAGCAGGAGCCGCCAGAAGACAGAGAACTGCTAATGCTCCAAGTAACTCTAAAGCCTTCATCTTACACACTCCTCTTGCTTACCTCTTCTCCCTTTGCTGTTATTCACAATCGTGAATCTAATATATAAGGCAATCGTCGTTATATAAGGAATTGTCTATGCCTCCAAGCCACTCCCTCATTGGCAGAACAGGCTGGAGCAGAGGTCCCCTGGGATTTTGCTGAGTGGAGGCATCATGAATCCACATCTGGGTACAAAGAGGAAGGATTAGCTACAAAGATGAGAAAATATATAATCAATATTTGCAAATTTCACCATAATCTGCCTTAAAATTGCGTTGGTATTTGCCTGAATCCAAATCGTCATATGTTTATGTGAGAGAGATGTGGGTGAAATGAAGAGACTCATTATTGTGTCGATAGTCCTGCTGCTTGCAGGAATTGGAGCGGCCCTTGGACAAACCGGGCACTGCGCCGGTCATGGCAGTTCAGTCTGTCCGCAATCTATCCTCATGCGGCGCTCATTGCCCCCGAGCTGACTGTGGAGCTATGGAAGGCTGTCAGGCTTGCTGCAACGCGAACTGCGCCGCCTGCTGCGGTGCAGCCAATATTTAAATTGCTTGGAGGTATGGCTTGAATAGAGAAAAGGGAAGGTGATAAGGAATGGGATGTAACAGGTTGGCAGGAGCTTTGGTTCTGGCAACTCTGGCAGCGATGGCTTTGCAGGTTGTCCAGGCCGCGGAAGAGCCCGCCGAGCTCAAAGGAGAGATTGTGAATATCCAGGATATAATCACCAATGAGCCTGCGTACGACGGCAAGAATGTGCTGATAGAGGGAAAGATCGAAACAGAATGCCCCTCTGGTTGCTGGTTTATCTTGAACGATGGAAGCGCTAGCTTGTATATCGATATCCTGCCCAGCAACTTCGTCATACCTCAAAAGAGCGGACGGCAGGCAAAGGTCTACGGAGAAGTGACCACCAAAGATAACGACCCGATGATCGTGGGCAAGATTGTGGAGATTGACGGAGAGGTCTTTAGATGAACTTCCTCACCCTGGCGGCGAAGAATCTACTGCGCCGGAGGGGTAGGACTTTGCTCACGGTTTTGGGTGTGGCCATTGCTATAACCGTCCTATTCAGTCTTCTCTCTCTTAACTCAGGCTACCAAAAGGAGCTAAATAAAGAGGTGAACAGCCTGGGTGTGCATATTTTAGCGGTGCCGAAAGGCTGCCCCTATGAGGCAGCATCTCTGGTCATCCACGGAGGAGTTATACCGAAGTATCTCACGGCCACCGATCTTGATAATGTTCGCAGTATCGAGGGAATAGAGCTGGCAGTGCCCATGCTCATGCATCAGTTCATCAGAAAGGACAACAAGACTGGCCAGGATGTGCCGCACATCATTTTTGGAATAAAGATCGATGAAGAACGGGAGCTTAAGCCCTGGTGGACGGTAGAGGGCAGGTACTTCACAGACAATGAGACTCGTGTCATGCTGGTAGGGCGCGGCCTGGCAGACAAGGAGAACCTGACCGTGGGATCAAAGATCCCATCCGGGCCATTCAAGGACTTCGCCATCGTCGGCATCCTCAACCGGACAGGAGACCAGGACGATCAGTTCCACTTTGTGCCTCTGACCGAGGCGCAGAGAGTCTTCAACAAAGAGGGCAAGATCACCACCATCGCCGTTAAGGTCAGGGACGTGAGCCAGATATCCAGAATCTCGGCAGAGATGGAGAGGATTCCCGACATCCAGGTGGTCACCATGACCCAGATCATGGGCACCATCATGAACCTGGCAGGCTCGGCGCGCTCGCTTCTGCTCACAGTCATCGCCATTGCCCTGATCATCAGCGCCTTTGGCATAATCAATACGCTGCTCATGTCCGTGAACGAAAGAACACGCGAGTTCGGTGTGATGAAGGCCATCGGGGCTTCCGGCCTGGACATCGGCAAGATGGTGCTTGCGGAGACTGTCTTCATAACCTTCAGCGGCGGCGTAATTGGAACGATTGCAGCCGTTGTAGGTTCGAGGGTGATCGAGGGCTTCGTGAGAGGGATGCTGCCTTACTCACCGCGAGGCACGATGGTATCTTTGAGCCCGGAGCTGATCGGCTTTGCTCTGGTCTTCTCCATTGCCCTGGGCATTGTCTGCGGGATCTATCCGGCCTTCAAATCCTCCCGGCTCACGCCCATGGAGGCCATCAGGAGCGGCCTGGAATGAGCGGGATCATCGTGGCAGAGAACCTTTGCAAGGTTTATCGGCGGGGCCGGGAGGAGATTTCGGCCCTGAAGAACGTAAACTTCCAAGTGGACGAGGGCGAGTTCGTCTCCATCATTGGGCCCTCGGGCTCGGGCAAGACGGCGCTGCTGAATGTGCTGGGCTGCCTGGACACGCCCACAAGCGGCACCCTGAGGCTCAACGGCACCGAGACCAGCGGGATGAAGGAGAGCGAGCTGGTCCGGCTGCGCCGGCAGAACATCGGCTTCGTCTTCCAGCAGTTCTACCTCATGCCCACCCTGACCGCCCGCGAGAACATCGAGCTGCCCCTGCTCTTCAGCCGCAAGACCGATAACAAGAAGCGAATCGATGAGGTCCTGCAGATGGTGGGCCTGAGCGATCGGGGCGATCATCTGCCAGGGCAGCTTTCCGGCGGGGAGATGCAGCGCGTGGCCATAGGCAGAGCCCTGATCAACGACCCCAAGATCATCCTGGCGGACGAGCCCACCGGCAACCTGGACTCAGTAACATCGGGGAAGATCTATGAGCTCTTCCGGAAGCTGAACGATCAGGGGCGAACGCTCGTCGTGGTCACGCATAACCTGGAGCTGGCCAGGCAGGCGCACAAGATGTATACCCTGCGAGATGGAAGAATTGCAGGGTGCGAAGAGATGGATTATTGAAGTTCTGATATGGAAATAGAGCCAAAAAATTATATCTGAGCAGGACATTTCAGCCTTGGAAATCCGAAATGCCTCGAAAACCCACCAATCTCATCTACGGCGTTGACGATGAACCGCCTCTCGCAAGTACGCTGCTACTGGGCTTTCAGCACATCTTCATCCTATCCATCGCCTTCATCTTTCCGGTGGTGATAGTAAGCGAGATCGGTGGCACTCCGGAGGATGCGGAAAACCTCATCTGCATGGCCATGCTGGCCACGGGCCTCTCCACGGCTCTGCAGGCCTTGAATAAAGGGCCGGTCGGCTCCGGCTACCTCTGCCCTCTGGTGAACGGCCCGGCCTTTGTGCCGGCGTCGCTTTTAGCGGGCAAGGAGGGAGGCCTAGCCCTCATCTTCGGCATGACCGCTGCCGCTGGCGTCTTCGAGGCCCTGTTCTCCCAGGTGGTGGGCAGGATGCGCAAGTTCTTCCCGCCGGAGGTGACAGGAACGGTGGTGCTCATGGTTGGGGTGGAGGTGATTCCCATCGCTGTTCCCAAGTTCTTTGGGATTGACAGCACGCATGCAGGGGTTCAGGCGCTGCCTTTTCTGGTGGCGCTGATCACTTTAGCCGTCACGGCAGGATTCAACGTCTGGGGTAAGGGCAAACTGCGGCTTTACTCTCTTTTAATCGGCATGGTGGCGGGCTATGCGGTCTCCTTGGCCACGGGCATCTTGACCTTGGATCAGGCCAGGCTGATCCTCGACTCTGCCTTTTTCCAGCTTCCCCAGATGGGCAGATTCGGAATGTCGTTTAGCGCTGCCATGCTCGTGCCCTTCCTGGTGGCGGCCCTCTCCTCCGCGCTGAAGACCATGGGCGATCTCACCACCTGCCAGAAGATCAACGATGCCGACTGGAGGAGAATCGAGATGCGGTCCATAAGCCGTGGGATGCTGGCCTGCGCGGCAGGAAACATAACCTCCGGGCTCTTGGGAGCCTTGGGCCAGTCGGTATCTTCCAGCAACATCGGCCTGTCCATCGCCACTGGCGCGACCAGCAGGCGCATCGGTTATGCGGCGGGCGGCATTCTCATGCTGCTGGCCTTCTTTCCCAAGTTGGCCGCCATCTTCGTGATCATGCCCACGCCGGTGATGGGCGCGTCTCTGGTCTTTGCAGTCTGCTTCATGATCATGGCGGGAATCCAGATCATCATGTCCCGCATGATAGACGCCAGAAAGACCTTCGTGGTGGGGCTATCCATCATCTTCGGGCTGAGCTTTGATGCCGTGCCCGGACTTTACGAAGGGGTTGACCCGATGCTCAAGCCCATGCTGTCGTCTTCTCTGGCTCTGGCCACGATCTGCGCCGTGGTGCTCAACGTCTTCTTCCGCATGGGCATCAGCCAGAAGGTGGAGTTTGAGATCGATCCTGCTGCCGATACATCGGAGACGATATTCCAGATCATGGAGAAGCAGGGCGGAGCCTGGGGCGCGCGGAGGGAGGTCATCTTCAACGCCATCGCGGCCATGAACGAGCTTCTTGACGCGGCCCCCTTCCTGGATCTGCAGGGAAAGAAGATTGCCCTGAGTGTGCAGTTCGATGAGTTCAACCTGGATGTTCGGGCGACCTACGAGGGCAAGCCCTTCGCTATTCCCGCCACCATGCCCTGCATCGACTCCATGCACGATGCCGGGGCGACCTCGCTTGCTCTGGCCGCATTCACCATGAGCAGGTACGTGGATAAGATGAGCTTCTCGACGAAAGACGGGAAGACCGAGCTGCATATGCACTTCGAGCACTAGGAGGGCAGCTCAAAATTAGCGGTTTCTTCACAATAGGGACAAATATGCTGAGAAATTATCCATCCTTAAAATGAAAAAAATTAAATCATTAAGAAATATTGACTGGGAATATCTTCTGCTGGTCAATAGTCCCGTTCTCCCAGGGCCGAAGGTATAGCATTATGACATCCGTTTCCCCTGCCTTATTGGCGTTGAAGGTGAATAGCTGTTTGCCGGGTGCTCCAACCATTCCTGCTCCCTGGTCGCCGGGCACAAAGGCAGAATCCACGAGGCTCAGGTATTCGGTCTCGAATTGGCTCCACCATTCGAAGCCTGTCGATCCCGGGTTGGACTCCAGGGAGATGTTGAAGTTCTCGCCTTGGCTCACGTTGATGGGTTTTTCGCATGGTGCATTGTCACAGATGCTGCTGGCAGAGACTGCGGCTATGGAAAAAAAGGCAGCAGTCAAAACTATGCTTAAGAATCTATTCATCAGGCATTCCTCGTAAAAAGGTCTTCACAATTCTAATATTTATAATTTGTTGGGAAATTATTATAAGTCTAATAACTATTTATCTATTATAATATAAGTTATTTTAGAGAGTATTCTTCAGGTTTTGAGCCGTTTCGCTTACGACTGTCTTCTGAACTCCAGCCAGATGTTGACCACCGAGATGCTGATCAGGTTCAAAGTGGTGGCTGCATACCAGAGATAGGATTCTTCCAGGCTGAGGCGCACAATCCACCCCGACCAGAGGACGAAGCAGATGATCGAGAAGGAGACGAAGGTGTCAAAGGCCAGAAAGAGCCTGGGCCTATGTAGAAGCCTCCCGGCCTGGGCAATGGTGCAGTACTCCACCGGGGAAGATTGGCCGGTGATGTGGAAGAGGACCCTGGCCAGGTTCATGAGCAGGTCTATCGAGGCCCAGAATATGACAGCCCAGCCGAAGGCTGCGAGAAGGCCGGACTGCTCCATGCCGAGGCGCACGCCCAACCATCCGAAGAGCAGCTTGAAGATGCAGAAGGGAACGCCGATGGTCAGGGCCTGGAAGGTGGGGGTCTGGAAGAAGCTCTCCTCGATCTCTTGTTCTTCGGCCTTTCGTATCCGTGAGGTCTGCGGCGCAATCTGCTCTTTCATTGTAAGGTGCTTGGCATCCGAAGTGAAAAATTTTTGCTTTGGGGATACGACTGGATGTCGATTCTGTCGAGAGGACTACGTTGCTATCGAATGTCAGCTCCTGTAGTAGTCAGCTCTCATATTCAGATCTCAATTATGCTCCCCCAAATTCTGATCTTACTCGGCCCTTGAGTGCAGAAAATTAATATGCCTAAAGCAGAAGACGTGAGCATAATGGATTGCCTGGAAGATTGGGAAATAGATATCGATTGTGCCGCACCCGATTGATATAATTAAATCTAAATCAAAATTGAGTAATAATAAAACCTATTCATGATTTGAATAATGGTCATTTTAAAATATGCATGCAACGGTATTAGAATAATTTTCGAATCTTTCGTTAAAATTAATTACTAAAGAAAAATTCTTATACTAGAAGAGCGTAGGAGCTGATCTGAGGACCATGCAGGATAAAACGACTCTGAGCATTCTCATTGCCGAGGATAACCCTGTGAATCAGAAAATAGCCTTGATCGTGCTCAAGAAGCTCGGCTACCAAGCTGATACCGCCGCCAACGGCCAGGAGGTCTTGCTAGCCCTGGAGGGCCGACCCTATGATTTGGTGCTCATGGACATCCAGATGCCGGAGATGGATGGTATTGAGGCCACCAGGATCATCCGCAAACGCTGGCCACAGGGTCCTAAGATAATAGTCGTCACCGCTTTTGATCAGGAGATCTGTCGCGATCTATGCTTCAATGCGGGAGCTGATGATTTCCTCAACAAGCCCGTGCAGATGGACGAGCTTGGTGCCGCGATCGAGCGCAACATGGGCGAGGTTTGCTGCGGCAGCTCTTTCGCCTAATAGCAATTCTCAATGGCCGGCAATGAGCACAATCGACCCTGAACTCCCGCTAAATAATTTATAGCATAAACCACTTATGGATACGTATGAAAAAATATGCAATGCTATCGATCATAGCCCTTTGCTGCGCCCTGACCGTGGCTTCTGGGCTTTTGGAGACTTCGGACCAGACCAAAGCCAGCGATGAAAGCGCTGTTCAATCCCAAGGAATCAATGCCAACGAAGGCTTGGGCACGGAGTTCGCTCAGGTGAACCTCTTCCAGTTCGCCGAAGAAAATCCCCTCGATCCCAAGGTCGGAGTCCTGACTAAGAAGGTGGGTCTGGGAAAGAACGCCTCCATAAACCTGACCCAGATAGCTCCGGGCCATCGCTTTGGAGCCCACTGCCACAGGGCCAGAGATGAGATCAATTTTATAGTCAAGGGCGAGGCCAATATGACCATTGCCAGCCAGGATCATCTGGTCAAGGCTGGAGATCTGATCTATATACCTCCGGGAACCGTTCACGACTTCGCAGCTGTGGGTACAGAAAACTTTGAACTCATAGTCGTCTTTTCGCCGCCTTTTGACGGGAGAGATAGAATATTTGTCTGATCTATGGACAAGTTCGACCTCATAGTAATCGGCTCCGGCGCGGGAATGCATGTGGCTTTCCAGGCGGCAGAAGAGGGCTGGAGCGTGGCCCTGGTGGATCAGGGCCCCGCGGGCGGAACCTGCCTCAACAACGGATGCATCCCGTCCAAGATGCTCATCCACTCAGCGGATGTCGTCAGAGCCGTTGAGGATGCTAGGAACGTGGGCGTGGAGGCAAGCGTGGACCGTCTGGACTTTACAAAAATAATGAGCCGCATGCATAACGCCGTGGAAAAGACACGCTCCGAGCTGGAGGAGGCCATCGAAGCCAAGAGGGGCCTCGCCTGGTACAGAGAACGGGCAGAGTTCATCAGCGATTACCTCCTGAAGGCGGGCGACAGGACCCTCACGGCGCCAAAAATAGTGATAGCCTCAGGCGCCAGGCCCCTGGTGCCGCCCCTCCCAGGCCTGGAGGCGGCAGGGTACCTTGATAACATATCACTTCTAGATCTGAAGGAGGAGCCCAAGAGCTTGATCATCATCGGGGCGGGCTATGTCGGATGCGAGTTTGGCCACTTCTTCTCCGCCATGGGCACGGACGTTACCATCATCGGCAGAAGCCCTAGGGTTCTGGACAACGAGGATCCTGAAGTCTGCCAGATAGTTCGAGAAGCTCTCAGCCAGCACATGCAGGTCATCACCAGCCATGAAGTGGTCGAGGTTGAACTGAAGCGAAGCAAGAAGGTCGTATCCGCCAGGAATCTGGCAGACGGGAAGATCCATCAGTTCGAGGCCGACGAGATACTGCTGGCCGCCGGCCGCAGGCCCAATTCAGATCTCCTCAGGCCGGAGAGGACGGGAGTGGAGACGGACGAGCACGGCTGGATCAAGGTCGACGATTACCTGGAGACTACCAAGAAGGACATCTGGGCCATAGGTGACGCCATTGGAAAGCACATGTTCCGGCATACTGCGAATTACGAGTCATGGGTAGTCTCTCATAATCTGCTGCGCGCCAAAAAAAGAGATGAAATGGAGAAGGTTGACTTCCATGCCGTCCCCCACGCCGTCTTCACTCATCCCTCCATAGCGGGCGTGGGATTGAAGGAGGATGATGCCCGGGCCATAGGCCTCAAGGTGCTGGTAGGCCGAGCCAAGTACACGGACGTGGCCATGGGCAGGGCCATGGCTCTGGAGCACGGATTGGCAAAACTAATACTGGAAGAGGAGACGGGGCGCATTCTGGGCGCATCGGTGGTTGGTTCAATGGCCCCAGAGCTAGTGCAGCAGATTGTCTATCTCATGAATACCGATGACCAGGATCTGACGCCTGTCATGAGATCCCAGGTGATTCATCCTACCATCAATGAGGTGTTGGTGCGGGCCTTCTCCGAGCTGGAGCATCCTTACCACCGCGAAAAACAGAGCCACTAGAAGCTGATCGGGAAGCCGGAACAACCGAAGAAGAGCAGGTGAGTAAGAGAAAAAGAGGGAGCACGCCGAGGTCTTTAGAAATCAAATTTGAAATATGTGCAATTTCAAGAAGATGGAATGAAGAAGCTGCTTCCTTGGTTCTTGAACCTGGTGATGCAGCTGGAAGCAATACAGCAGGCTGGTGCAGAACCTTACCAACGAAACGAAGAGAGAACGGCTCATAGAAACGGATACAAGAAACGGTCTCTCAAGACGCACGTTGGCGAAATATCTCTAGATAAACCGCAGTTCAGGGAGATCTCATTTAAATCATGCGTCTTCGATAAATATTCTCGTGTGGAGAGAGCTTTGGTTAATGCGATAGCAGAATCCTATCTACAGGGAGTCTCAACACGACGAGTCCAGGATATCTCTCAAGAGCTGGACGAAAAGGTTGACGAGTTCCTCAAAAGACCTATAGAACATCCTATACCATACCTTTACGTCGATGCAAGCTATTTCAAGGTCCGCGATGGCGCGAAGTATGTAACCAAGGCTTTACTGGTGGTTACAGGAGTACGTGAAGACGGGTACCGTGAGATTCTTGGAGCTAAGATCGCTGACAGTGAGGATGAAGGATTCTGGTCCGGACTTTTCGACGAATTGAAGGAAAGAGGTCTAGAAGGTGTCAAGCTGGTAGTATCCGATGGTCATAAAGGCATACAGAGTGCGATTCAGTCGGCGTTCCTTGGCGCTGCTTGGCAGATGTGCCAAGTCCACTTCAGTCGAGCGGTATTGAAAAATATTCCCAACAAGGAAAAAGAAGTGGTTGCAGAGAAGCTAAAAGAAGCGCTTCTGGACGAAAACAAGATGCAAGAACTCGCAGCCGAACTCAACCAAAAAAGACATTCGAAAGTAGAGTGGTAGGAGCGTTTCCAAACGATAGATCACTCCTGAGGCTGGCGGTCGCCATACTCATGGATGTCAATGAAGAATGGCTAACGGGTAAAAGGTACTTATCTATGGAAAAGGAATAAATTGAGACGAGGATACCGGGCTCAGAAATTACAGAAATTATGAGACACTACCATTATGCTCCGGGAGATATCATAGACCTGTTGTGGTTAGTTTCACTATGCTAAAGCGGTTATTATATTTATTATACCAGACGGGTTCACTATTTAATGGAAATATTTCCTTAAGAGTATTGAAAGATGCAATGGAAGCATATACGTCCTTCGCTGCAAAAATTTCTTTCAAGTCCATCTCTGGTTTATAGAAGATCACTTTTCCGTAGTTTACATAAACCACATAAAGAGTGCGCTCAGAATCAGATCTTAGCGTCTCTAAGACAACCGAATTGTTATCTAAGATTCGTGAGAGTTCATCGGCATATATGTTCACTGAACTTGCATGGAAACTGGTTATTGCATTGAAACTGGCAAAAGTAAAGATTGCTGAGATTATAACTATTATTAGGAACAATTTTCTAAGCCTATCCTTTATCGTCTCACGCTTTTCAGCGTAGCCAACTACTACAAAAAACATTATGAAGAAGGGCAGATAATCCCAGCGCTCTATGCTATAAGATTCGTAGAAGAGATTATGGACAAAGAGTATCAAGAAGGTAGGAATAGCACAACGAGTTTTTAAATTAGGCGAAAAGCCCAAGACCAATGCATAAGCAAGTAATATTAAAAAAATTACTCCAAAATAAACTGCTGAGGGCATATCCTGCAAGAACTCAGGCCACCGGCAAACAAAGGTGGAGACAAAGCCGTAATATGCCAATTGCATTTGCTCCAGAATGCTTCTGTCGGTGGCAAAATACCAAAATCTCGGATCGTTATGAAATTTTGATGCCAAAAAACCATCGATCAGACTCTGCATTGTGAATCCTTTTGCGAACACAAGCCAGGAATAAGCAGCTATTAGGGGCATTAAGAGGAATATTAATGCTATTGTGAATTTTCGCAATATTTGAGAGAATTGCGCTCTATTCTTCTCTAAAGAAATATGTGGATTTTTAATAAAGTTTATAAAATCAAGCTTGAGCAAGACGTAGCTTAAGAACATCAAAACGTAAATCAAGACCTGCGTGTGTACAAGAATACCGATGGATAGAGAAAGAGCCGCGAGCTCCCACCGATCTCTAAAGAGAAATATTATAAAAAGAATCAGAAACGCATACATCCATATATTTTCCTCTGCTATGGTAAGAAGGAACGTAAACCCGAAGTTGAATAGGATGAATAATCCCATTAGGATGGCTAACCGGCGATCGTTCGTTTCCATGTATGCAAATCTAAATGTGCCGAGAATAAGAACAAGCAAGAAGAGCGCGGTTAAGACTTTATAAGCCGTGAGAGGATCGAGACCAAAAGGAGTCAATAACCCAGGTAGGAGTCGTACCAGGAAGTGTATTACATCACCCTGGGAGCCTACACCGCCTTCTTTGATAGATATCGAACGTGCCAGCGTGTCCCAGTCATAATAGTAGTTAAGGTTCACGAAGAAGGCGATATAAAGAATAGAGACGACAAGAAGGACCAGCTCGATATGATTAGCTTTTATTGGGACACTTATACCCACTTTCGGAGGCGTCGGCCTTTGGCGTTCAGATTTCTGGCCGGACTTATTCTTCGAGCTCATTCCTTCGATGGTAGGATTCAGGTTTTATTAACCTTTCCCTTAAGGCTTGGCGGTTGTAGAGTCCTAAGGCTTGGCAGAGATAGTTTTAAATCCTTCTGATGTCAGGGGGAGAACCATGATGAAATACATAATTCCCATAGCTATCCTCTTCATGCTCGCTGGTAGTGCTTGGGGGACGATGTGGCTCTATGATGATCCCTCTTTCTTCCAGATGGGGTCTTCGTCGCAGGCTGGCACCTTCAGGCCGGCAAGCATATCGATCCTTGAGATCGTGGATGCCCCTTATTTCCCCCTCCTTGGCCAGGGATTCTACACTGATGCCCTTCCTGTGCAGCTCAGCAACAGCTCCAACACAGTCCAGATCAGCAGCAGCGGCGCCAAAACACCATCTCCGACACCGATAACCTTCGGCGGCCACCTGGAAAATAACCTGAAGTATGCCCAGAGCAAGTCTTCTCTGCGGATTGGAAAGGAAGGTACCTGGACCACCTTAAACACCCCGGGAGTGCTGTAGGAAGCTTTAAGACAAGACGGCCGACCGAATTAATATATTTTTACATCTTTCTTATTCTTACTATTTTAAGCGACAGATTTAAATTCTCTATAGTCTATCCTTATCCAAGGAGTTTATTCATGGTCGGAAGGCAAGCACTCTTTATTCTCGGTCTGGCGGCAGGCCTTCTGCTGCCAGGCATATCGAGCGGTTGGCTGGAGGAAGGCAGTGCGAACTACGGCGAAGTCGCTTCATGGTTCTCTGACCCCATCTTTTACTCTGGGCCCAACCGGGGAGGTCATGAGGAGTACTATCCTTACTTTGGGAGGACATTCTTCCAGGACCCAGTCTTGCCCCTTCGTCTTGGAATCGGAGGAGCACTTCCGCTCAACTGGTCCCAGGCAGCCGCATATTCCTCCAGGCCGACTGAGTCATTGTTCAGGAACAGATCTCTGGCCAATCTTCAGTGGCAGAGTTTCAGCAAAAACTGGACCTCCACCATGGACTTCGCCAAAAACAAGTCGTCTCTGCGAGTATTTGAGGGCGGAGAGTGGGGAAGTGTTTGATTTCATTGCGCAAAGTTTCATTATTTTAAAATCGAGATCAGGGAAGAGATCCCTACTTCGGAGAGAATTTCTTCACCTCCGGTTACGACCGAAGCCCGCCAGGAGTCCAGGCCATAGAAGCGCAGAGAAGGGTCTTTGAGTCTCCATTCCTGCCCTATTTTGGAGAGCAGTTCCTGATTCCAGAGTGGCCGGACTTCAGGAAGAAACAGACAGCGACGCTTATCTATGCAGCCTGACGAATCTTCCAGAATTCTGCCTACGGCTTTTTTCCCCATGCCCTCTCCCCTAAGCCTTCTCCCTCTTGACCCGTTTATTGTGCCTGTACATGATGGCCAGAGCGTCCGCCACCTCCTCAGGCGTTGAGAAGACGGGAATTCCCGCTTTTTCCATTCTAATGACGTCTTGCAGAGCGAACTCCTTCCCGGCCACGCAGGCGATGATGGGCTTGCCTTTGTAGTCGATGCTTTGGAGGGCGTCCACGTAGCTTTCCAGGATCTCTGCCTGGAGCACGACAATGAAGCTGCCCACATCCTGGCTGTCCACGCCGATTTCAATGGTCTTCTTCACAGTCTCCGCATCCTGGCTGAAGGTGTAGTCCACGGGGTTCATGCCGCTGACGTAATCCGGCAGCAGGTTCCTAAGCCGCTCCTTGAGATGCGCTTCCAGCTCCGAGAGCCTCATGCCGTTATCGGAGATGGCATCGGCAGCGATGACTCCGAGCGAGCCGGCATAGGTTACTATGAATACCCCATCCCGATCCGGGAAGGGCTGCTTGGAGATGGCACGGGCCAGGTTGAACATATGCTCGTAGTCGCGGGCCCTGATGATGCCGGACTGCCGGAATACGGCGCTGAAGATCCGGTCGTTGCCCGCCAGGGAGGCCGTGTGCGAGGCGACGGCCTTCTTGCCTGCTTCTGTGCGGCCGGACTTGAGCACTATCACAGGCTTTTCCAGAGTGATGCGGCGGGCGGCATCGATGAAACTGCGGCCGCCTTTTACGGACTCCAGATACATGCAGATGACATTGATGTTCTCGTCCTTGCTCACCGCATCCAGGATATCGGTCTCGTTTATATCCAGCTTGTTGCCGATGGTGGCGATGATGCCGAAGTCCATGATGTGGCGAAGTCCCCAGAGCATCCCGGCCGCGCACACACCGGCCTGGGAGACGAGGCCGATGTTTCCCTTGCGGAGAGCATCCACAATGCCGATGGACTGAACCATGCTGCAATGGGTGTTGATGATGCCGGAGCAGTTGGGGCCGAGCAGCCTGACTCCATACTTATCCGCGATATCCTTCATCTGCAGCTCGATCTCTTTTCCCGCGTCGCCAAGTTCGGCAAAGCCTGCGGACTCCACCACGATGTAGCGCACGCCGCACTCGCCGCACTCCTTGACCACATCTGGAGTCATGCCCGCCGAGACGAGGATTATGGCTACGTCCACGGGCTCTGGAACATCGCTTATCCGTGGATATGCCCGGATGCCGTGGATCTTCTCCGCCCGTGGATTGATGGGATAGAGCCTTCCCTGGAACTTGTGGCTGACCAGATTGGTGAAGACATTCCATCCCAGCTTTCCCGGGGTGCCGGAAGCTCCTATGACGGCGATGCTTCTCGGGTAGAAGAGGTCGTGCAGATCCTGCTTGACAGGAGCAGGAGCAGCAGGCCGGGGCGTTCCCAGGATTATCCGGGCATCCACCACCGTGTACCCCTCAGGATAGAGGAACACTGGGTTTAAGTCCATCTCGGATATATCGGGATTCTTCATCACGAAATCCGATATTCGCAGCAGTAGCTGCTTCAAGGCCGCAACGTCCGCACAGTGGCCGCGATAGCCCTTGAGAAGAGCGTAGCCCTTGATCTCCTCGATCATATCTTCAGCGTCGGACTCGGAGATGGGTATGGACCGGAAGGAGACGTCTTTTAGCACCTCCACGAAGACGCCTCCCAGACCGAACATCAAGATCGGCCCGAAGGTGGTGTCCTGGGCGACGCCCACAATAGCCTCTACGCCTGGCCTGGCCATCTTCTGCACGGAGATGCCCACCATCTTCTTATCCTGGAAGGCACGAGATATTTCCCGAAAAGCCAGGCGCACCTCTCCATCGTTCTCCAGGTTCAGCCAAACTCCGCCTGAATCTGATTTATGGACGACCTCCGGGGAGATCACCTTCATGGCCACGGGAGTGCCAAGGTCCCGGAATATCTGCACAGCCTCATCTTCCGATCTTGCCACACTGGAGCCGGAGGTGGATATCCCCAGGCCTCCCAGGACGGCCTTGCTCTCGTGCTCCATCAGGTAGCTCCTGCCTGCTGCCTGCGCCTGATCTATAATATCTCTCCATTGTTCTGCCATTTTGACCCCAAGATTCCAGTCGGGAAAGACGTTCTCTATCAAAGTATTGATAAACGTTTGCATCAAAATAGCGTGCGAGGGCCGAAGCACTGGCTTTTAGAGCGATGCTCTTATCTCAGATAAAGGCATTTTATTTTACATGGACAAGGATATCATCCAGGTCATCCTTGAGAAGGAGCCCTCCGTCAAGAATCCCATTCTGATAGAGGGTTTCCCAGGAATCGGCCTGGTAGGCAACATCGCCAGCCAGTATATCGTCAATGAGCTCAAAATGACATACCTTGGGGCCATGAGCTCCAAGTTCTTCCCGCCTCTGGCCGTTCTCTTAGGGGGGGTAGTGAACATGCCCGTCCGCATTTATGAGGATGCCAGCAAGGGGATTGTTATCCTCACCGCCGATGTCCCGGTGCATCCCCTGGCCTCCTATGACATCGGAAGGGAGATAGTCTCCTGGGCCGAGTCTATCAATGTCCGGGAGGTGGTCTGCCTGGCAGGGATAACGGTGATGAGCGATCAGCACAGGGTCTTTGGAGCAGCCAGCAAGAAGGAGCTTCTCGATAGGATAAAGGAGATGACCGAGGTCTTCGAGCTGGGGACCATCACAGGCATCACAGGCAGCATCATGAATGAGTGCCGCATCAGGAACATTCCTGCGATCTGCCTTTTGGGGGAAACGGCTTCCGCGGAACCTGATCCCAGGGCAGCGATGGCTACCGTTGAGACACTGAACAAGATTTATGGCCTGGGAGTGAGCACAGCCAAGCTGGCGGAGCAGGCGGAGCAGATTGAGGTGCAGATGGCTCAGCTGGCCCAGCAGCTCCGAGCGGCTCAGCCCGAGGAACAGCAGGCGCAGATGCCTAAAGAGTTCCCCATGTACGGGTGATGCCTCATGATCTACGTAGCACTAACGGGATTAGCCAGACATATGATGAGGGAACTTCTCGTCGCCAGGGTCAGAACAGTGGAGATCAGGAGCCCGAACAACTTCTTCACGCTTCTGAAAGTCCAGCCAGGAGACAAGATATTCCTCACCGAGGCCAGCGCCCCGGACATAGTTCCGGGAACAAATGGCCTTATCGCATCCGTGCGCGGCCTTCAGACCATCACCCATCGGACCATTCAGTCCAGTGAGGATTACTACGAAGAGCGCGAAGCACAGGCGGCCAGAGTCCAGCTGCAGCTGGTTGGCGCGGGCCGGGTGAGAAAGATCACTTCCTTCGAGCCAGGATCGCCCCTCACCCTGGAAGTTGATGAGGTGAGATACTGCGACGCCAGGTGAGCATTATCGGCTCTCTGGCTTCTTTTCGGCGTCGCCGGACCAGGAAGCTTCTGCAAAGCCGTCAAGAGCAAACTTCAGATCCTCCAGCCGTACGGGCTTGGCGATATAATCGTTCATGCCAGAATCAAAGCACCGTTCTCGATCTCCTTCGAGAGCGTAGGCAGTGATGGCGATGATGTACGGCCCATCAAGAGGCCATAGCTGGCGTATTTTGCGGGTTGCCTCTAAACCATCCATATCTGGCATCTGCACATCCATGAGAATCAAATCGTATTGCTGTCGCTGCAGGGCTTCCACCACCTCGTGTCCGTTGGCCACAACATCTGCTCTGTATCCCAGCGTGTTCAGCATGCGAAGTATCACAGCCTGGTTGGCCAGGTTGTCTTCGGCCAGCAAGATGCTCCGCAATTGGTATTGCTGTTGAGGCTTTGCCTGGGGAAGCCTCTCAGGTTTCTTTGCTGGCGCAAGCCTCTTGTCCGCCTCCTCAATCATGATGGTAAAGAAGAAGGTCGAACCAACGCCCGGCTTGCTCTCCGCCCAGATTCTGCCTCCCATCAGCTCCACGAGCTTTTTGCTGATGGCAAGACCCAGTCCGGCGCCACCGGGCGTCCTCGGAGTGGACATATCCTGCTGGCTGAAGGGCAAGAAGAGGTATTCCATGCGCTCTTTGGGTATGCCGATACCTGTATCCTTGACGGAGAACCGGAGTTCGTAGTGGTCGCCGGCCTGGAGCCGGGCCTTCACATCGACTGTGATCTTCCCCCTATCCGTGAACTTGACGGCATTGCCGAGCAGATTGACCAGAACTTGACGCAATCGCGTCACGTCGCCGATAATCGTTCGAGGAACATTCTCATCCAGAGAATAAGCAACTTTTAGATTCTTTTCCGTGGCCTTGGGCGCCACCAGATCCAGGGAATCCTCCAAGCAGGCTTTCAGGTCGAAGGGCAGGCACTCCAGATTCACCTTTCCTTTCTCCATCATGGAAAAGTCGAGGATCTTGTTGACGGTCTCCATCAGATCTTCTCCGCTGCTGCGGATGGTCTGGACGTACTCCTTTTGCTCCTCGTTCAAGTCGTTATCCAGAAGAAGAGAGGCCATGCCGATCACAGCGTTTAAAGGGGTACGAATCTCATGGCTCATGGCGGCCAGGAATGACGACTTAACCCGAGCAGCCGCCTCGGCTGCCACCTTGGCGGTTTGCAGTTCCTCATTGGCCTGCGTCAGCTCGGCTGTTCTCTCTTGGACCCTCTCCTCCAGCTTTGCCCTGGATTCTCGCAGCTCATCTTCCATGAGCTTGCGTTCAGTCACATCTGCAAGAGAAGAGACAAGCCCTTGCACTCTTCCCGAGGCATCCTTGACCGGAATCAACGCCCAGTCCCAGTAGGTGGTGGCGTGCCAGGGCTGGCCATCGTACATTCGCGGCATGGCTTCGAACCGCATGGCTCTGCCGGTCTTTTTGACACTCTCGAAGATAGCCTTATTTTGCGGATTGGGGAAAAGGTCAAAATGATTCTTTCCTACCAGTTCCTCTCTGGTGTGCCCCGACCCTTTGACATAGGCAGAGTTCGCTTCTATGAATATGAACTGAGAGTCAAGATAGGCGAGATGGGTGTCGGTGTTCTCCATGATGGTCTGCAGCTTGTCCTTCTCTCGCGCAATCTCCTCCGCCAGAACCTCCAGCTGATCTTTATGCGCCTGAATCTCATCGAGCAGACGGACACGCTCCTCAGCCACATGCTTTGCCTCGATTATCTTCTGTTCTGCCAGCTTGTCCTCGGTGATGTCACGGTTTGCGAAAACCATGCGAATTGGCGTGCCGCTGTCATCAAGAAATGCACGCCCTTCCGCCTTGGACCACCGGATCTGGTCATTGGCGCACACTGTACGGAACTCCACACCCCAGTCTTTCCCCGCCTGGGCCGAGCTGAACATGGTTTGTTTCACCCTTTCACGATCTTGGGGATGAATCAGCGCCAGGAAAGAGTATGGGCACCCTCCTACTGACTTCGGGTCCAGGTCCATCTGGCCCTGGAGATCTCCGGAACAGATAATCTCTCCGCTCAGAAGGTTCCAGTCCCAGACAGTGATATGAGCTGCTTCAAGAGCCAATCTCATCCGCTCTTCTCTCTCGATCATACCCTGCCAGCCGGACCCAGCCGCGACGCCTTCCGGATCGACTACCTTGCCCACTTTATCAAGGCTGAGGCTCAGAGCGCGCAGAGCCTCAGCCAGCCCCTCTTCGGATAATGAATCTGTACCACGCTGCAACTCTTCTAATTGATGCCGGAACCTTGCAAACATTGTGGAAAAGACTGCATCATTCGCCTTGGCCATCGGAATGTAACTTTCCATTTTTGCTATATCATGATTTGCTTGCGAACGGGATTACCCTAGATAGGTCTTTTAGCCGGAAGGTAAATCGGATGATCATGAAGGTTCTGGCCGTCACTGGGAGGCATGCTCAGAATCTGGTCAAGGCTTTTGCCATGGATTCAGACGTGTTGGTACTGGATGTGGATGTGGCGGCATTCATCACTCCGCAGATGCTGCTTGGGGCTGCGCCCAAAGGCTACGATCTCATCCTGATTCCGGGAGCTATCACTGCGGATTTCCGAGAAGCGGAGCGCAGGCTGGGAGCAAAGATACGCCTGGGTCCCAAGCATGCCGCCGACCTGGGATTTGTGCTGCGCCATCTTGACGATGTTGAGCTGTCGGCGCGCATTCCCGCCTGCGTCCTCCTGGAGAGCAAGATGAGAAAGGACGCTCTTGCCCAGGCGGAGAGGCTGGAGGCGGAGGCCAGGCCCGTGCTGCAGATAAAAGGTGTCAAGATCGGAGGCAGTGCCAGGATGAAAGTCCTGGCCGAGATCGTTGATGCGACGCGCCTTGGCCAGGAAGATCTGGTCAAGAAGATACGCCGCCACGAGGAGCAGGGCGCGGATATGATCGACCTGGGCATTCCTCTGGATGCCGAGCCCTCCCAGGTCGCTGAGGCATTGCAGATCGCCAGGAAGGCCACCAGCCTTCCCTTGAGCGTGGACACTGTCCAGCCCGACCTCATCCTGGCAGGCCTTCGCGCCGGGGCTGACCTGGTGCTCAGCTTGGACGGCCGGAACCTGCCCCTCGTAGGCGAAGCCGTCGCTGCCGCAGGAGTTCTTGCCGCGGTCATTCCTGGACCCGGATCCCTGGAGGAGAACCTGCGGTCGGCCCAAGGCATGGGAATCAAGGTCATCGCCGATCCTGTGCTCGACCCGCCTCTGCAGGGGCTGGTCCTCTCTCTGCAAAGGTATCTCCTCTTCCAGGAGGGCCACCCTGGCATTCCGCTCTTCTTCGGCGCAGGAAATGTGACGGAGCTCTTGGACGCCGACAGCCAGGGTGCGAATGCCCTTCTGGCCGCCCTGGGTGCAGAGGTCGGTGCCAGCATACTGTTCACGCCGGAATACAGCGCTAAGGCCAGAGGCAGCGTTCAGGAGCTTTGGCGAGCCTCGCGGATGATGCTCCTTGCCCAAAAGAGAAGAACGCCTCCCAAGGACCTGGGGATCGATCTTCTGGTCTTGAAGGAGAAGAGGCCCAGGCCCGAAGAGCCGATGCCCTGTCAGTTCATAAAGGCCAGCCAAGATCACAGATATGAACCAGATCCTGCAGGCAGCTTCAGGATAAGCCTGGCCGAAGGGATGATTCTGGCCAGGAACGCCGGCTGCGCTGTGGCTGGCACCAATGCCAGGGACATCCTGAACACCCTCATAGAGATGGGATTGGTCTCCAGGCTGGACCATGCCGGCTACCTGGGGCGCGAGCTGGAGAAGGCAGAGCTCGCCCTGCGCCTGGGCCATAGCTACAGCCAAGACGAATACCTTTTAGCCTCTGGCTTGGAGTCCCTTGAGAAAAGTTAAATAATAATAGTCTCGTCACAGGGTGCGGATGAATCAGAAGGCTTTCGCTATCTTCGTAGGCGCTATTATGGTACTCTCCGCCTTTGCGGGCTTTGTGCTTAGAGGCAACGACCAGGGAACCGCTGTTGTGGGATCAGAATCCACCTCCTTGCAGACCTTCGGGGTGCAGGGTCGCCTGGTGGACTGGAATTTCGAAAGCCTGGAAGATGTCCTGGAGATGTCTCCGGAGAGCACCGTCATGGCATACTGGATCAACCTGAGCGCACCACAGAATTTGAAAGATTCTGCCAGCGCCGTCCTTCCTAAGTCCCTTGGCTTAACCTATGGAAGCCAGCTTTATGCCACCCCGATCGAAAGGCTGGCGGAAGCGTATTTCAACAACACCTGGATTGAGTTCCACTGGATCAAGCCTTTCCGCTTAGCCTACAGCGGCCTCGTCATACCGTACGAGGATTATATGATGATCCCAACCAGCACCGATTATGTGACTGTGATGGGCAAGCCGACCCTCTTTGGGACTCAGGATGCCATGCGCCAGGTCATCGATGTGATCTCCGGAGGGCTATCCACAAACAGCTTCACCCTTCCCGTGGGGGAGAAGGCGGACCTGCAGGTGGCTGCCCTCGGCAAGGGCGCAGCAGGCTCGCAGCTGCCTGGAAACTACAAAGAGTTTTACCTGGGCGTTACCGCATCAACAAATGTCAATAGCGGCTTCAACCTCACTGCCAAATATCTCCAGCCTGATGCCGGGACGAGCCAAAAGGCAAAAGGGGTGGCCGATAAATACGGGCTCGGCTATTCCAATCTCGGGTCCAGGGCGGAGATCTTGGGGCAGGTAAAGGCAGGAGATCTGCAAGGAGTGCTGGCGGCCATTCTCGGGCCATAGCGCAACCTTTTTACATGTGGAGCTAAAGGCTTTGATCTAATCTGAAAGGCGCTTTTGCGATGAATGATGATGGGCGCAACTGGTGCCCTGAAGGAGAATTGAGTCATGGCTAGATCGATATACGTAAGATTTGATGTTCCAGCCGAGCTGGCCGCAAAGTCACTTGAGGCCCTCGAGCTGGCTCGTGATACTGGCAGGATAAAGAAGGGGACCAACGAGGCCACCAAGGCCATTGAAAGGGGCGTAGCCCGCCTGGTAATCGTTGGCGAGGATGTTCAGCCCCCGGAGATCGTTGCTCACATTCCCGCCCTCTGCGAGGAGAAGAAGACGCCTTACATCTATGTCAAGAAGCAGAGCGAGATAGGTGCGGCTGCTGGTTTAGGCGTCAAGAGCGCTGCTGCCGCCATCGTTGAGCCGGGCAAGGGAAAGGAGCTGCTGGACGAGATCGTCCAGAAAGTGGCGGCTCTCAAGTAGGTGATATCCGATGGAGGATGAGAACGGCGTACCGGCAGAGGTCATAGAGGTCATAGGCGTCACAGGCATGCACGGCGAGGCGACCCAGATCAAGTGCCGCATCCTGGAGGGCAACAACAAGGGCCGCATCATCACCAGGAACTGCATGGGACCCATCCGCATGGGCGACGTCCTGATGCTGCTGGAAACTGCCAGAGAGGCCAAGAAGCTTACCAGCAGGTGATCGGAAGATGGAAGAGAGAAAGTGTACCTTCTGCAACAGGACCATCGAGCCGGGCACAGGCAAGCTCTTTGCCAAAAAGGACGGGACGGTCTTTTACTTCTGCTCGTCCAAGTGCCAGAACAACGTCGCCCTTGGTCGCGTAACGAGAAGAATCAAGTGGGCCAGGAAGGGGGCATAGGCTATTGCCAAAGATGGAAAGAACCTTCGTCATGGTCAAGCCCGATGGAGTGCAGCGCGGGCTCGTGGGCAAGATACTGCAGCGCATTGAGGAGAAGGGCTTCAAGATCGTGGCTATGAAGCTGTCCGTCATGCCCGTGGAGAAGGCCAGAGAGCACTACGCGGAGCATGTGGAAAAGAAGTTTTACCAGGACCTGGTGGACTTCATCACCTCCGGGCCGTCTGTCTCCCTGGTGGTCGAGGGCCGCGGCGCCATAGCAGCCATGCGCAAGATGAACGGGGCTACCAATCCGATGGAAGCGGTCCCCGGAACCATTCGAGGGGACTTTGGCATTGAGACGGGACGAAACGTCGTGCACGGATCGGATTCTGCGGCCTCGGCCGCCCGGGAGATCGCCCTTCATTTCAGCGGGTTGGAACTGGTTGATTTCAAGCGAATAGATGAAACATGGCTCTACGAGTGAGAATGGGCAGATAGCTTTTCTGCCTCTCCCACGGGAGCCTTTAAATTCTTAAAAAAGAAAACAGATCTTTTTAGATATACTCCACCCAGAGCGATCGGTATGCAGCAGAAGTCCAAAAAAGCCAGCAAAGCGAAGTCCAGTGACTCCAACCTCAGGACTCCCATCGTAGTAGTGATGGGGCACGTGGACCACGGCAAGACCACTCTTTTGGACAAGATCCGGGGGACGGCAGTGGCCAAAGGCGAAGCGGGCCGGATCACCCAGCACATCGGAGCCACGGAGGTTCCCTTGGGCGTCGTACAGGAATTTTGCGGCTCGCACTTCGGCGCGGAGTTCCAGGTCCCGGGACTGCTCTTCATCGATACGCCGGGGCATCACGCTTTTACCTCCATGCGCAGCCGCGGCGGCTCGCTGGCTGACCTCGCTGTGCTCATCGTGGACATAAATGAGGGCTTTCAGCCCCAGACCATCGAGTCCCTCAGCATCCTCAAACGCTTCAAGACACCTTTTGTGGTCGCAGCCAATAAGATGGACCGCATCGGCGGCTGGCTTCCCCTTCCCAATGCTCCCTTCGCCAAGACCCTGAAGAGGCAGAGCGAGAGGGTAGCGGAAGAGCTGGACACCAGGGTGTACGAGCTGGTGGGGGAGCTCTACAAGTACGGATTTGATGGCAACAGGTACGACCGGATCTCGGACTTCACCAGGACGATTGGAATCGTTCCCATCAGCGCTGCCACCGGGGAAGGCGTGCCGGATCTCCTCATGATATTGGTAGGACTGGCCCAGAAGTTCCTGAAAGACAACCTGAAGCTGACCGCCTCCGGACCGGGGGTGGGCACCATCCTGGAGGTCAAGGAGGAGCGCGGACTTGGGACGACCCTGGATGTCATCCTCTACAACGGCGAATTCAAGGCCGGAGACACAGTAATCGTGGGCACGGCCCATGAGCCGGTGGTCACCAAGATACGCGCGCTGCTCAAGCCCAAGCCTCTGTCAGAGATAAGGAGCGAGGAGAGGTTCTTGCCCGTGAAGCACGTCGTGGCCGCTTCGGGGGTGAAGGTTGCGGCTCCGAAGCTGGAGAGCGCCCTGGCGGGATCGACTATCCGGGTCGTGGCCTCCTCTGAAGATCTCGATGCCCTCTCCCGGGAGATAAAATCGGAGCTGGAGGCGGTCCGCGTCGACACCGAGACTGAGGGCGTCGTTCTCAAGGCCGACACCATCGGCTCGCTGGAAGCCCTGGTCGGCGAGCTTAAGGCCAAGAATATCTCCATCCACTTTGCCGATGTGGGATCCATCTCCAGAAGAGATGTGATCCGGGCCGCTGCCATCAAGGATCCCCTGCTCTCCGTCATTCTTGCTTTTAACGTTGAGATACTTCCCGATGCCCTCAATGAGATTCAGAAGACCAACGTCCCAGTCTTTTGCAGCGACATCATCTACACCATCCTCGAGAACTATGAGCAGTGGGTGGAGGAGCTGAAGATGAGGATGGAGCAGGAGCGTCTGGAGGCCGTCATCCGTCCCGGAGCGGTTCGCTTGCTGCCGGATTGCGTCTTCCGTCAGTCCAAACCGGCCATCGTGGGAGTGCAGGTCATTGGTGGCGTGATCAGGACCCAGGTCAACCTGATGCGGGAAGACGGAGCGAATGTGGGAGAAATAAGGGGAATCCAGGCTCATAACGAAAATGTCGGCACGGCAACCGTCGGCCAGGAAGTGGCCATATCCATCGACGGCCCCACCGTGGGGCGGCAGATTCACGAGGGCGATATCCTCTATATCAATATTCCCGAAAAGCATGCTCGCATAGTCGAGCTGGAGCTGAAGCCCAAGCTCGCCGAGGACGAGCGCGAGGTTCTGGAGGATTTCCTGGAGATCAAGCGCAAGAAGGATCCCTTCTGGGGACGATGAGCAAAAAGCTTTTTGATCGAATGTCTGGTTCGTCTTCAAGAAGTCCGTGGTGCGGTTACGGGAAATAGATTTTCTTGGAAGGTGCTAATATCATCGAGACGCTAAACGAGATCCTGATTCCCCTGGTCGCCGTGGGCCTGGCAGAGATGGGCGATAAAACTCAGCTTTCCGTACTGCTGCTATCTTCGAGAACAAAGGATTACATCCAGCTTCTCCTTGGGGTCATGCTCGCCTTTCTGCTGGCAGACGGATTTGCCATCCTGGTGGGCTCGTGGGTGACGAGCGTCGTTCCTGTTCATCTGGTAAAACTGATCTCCGGCACTCTTTTCATCCTCTTCGGGATAATGATCCTGAAGGGCGAGGATAGTGAGGAGAACAAAGGCAGTCTGTCTCCCAAAAACGCCTTTGTCTCCGGCTTCTCCATGATCTTCCTCTCGGAATGGGGGGACAAGACCCAAATTGCGTCATCTCTCTTTGCCACGGAGTACGACCCAGGCATGGTCTTCATCGGGGTCATGACCGCCCTACTCATGCTCTCCATCATGGCCATATGGCTTGGCAGATTCCTTTCCGGCAGAGTTGACCGAAAGGTGATCACCAAGGTGGCGGGAGCGGTCTTCTTGCTGATCGGCCTATCCTTCCTGCTCTCGGCTCTCACTTCGTCTGCATTTGCCGACATAATCTAAGAGAAGGCACGGCATTTGCAGAGAAAGCTTCTTGTAGCAAAGAAGCGCAAGGGATGGATTAGCTCTCGCGGGAGACGGAACAAAAGACAGAACAAACCGAGAAAGAACAACAGGAAACCCGCCGGGAGATATCTTTGGAGGACAAAAAATTTGCTTAGCCACGAGTCACTGCTGTGGTCTGTCTTTGGTGTCGTCATTCTGATCCTTTTCGCCCTGGACCTGGGTGTTTTTCATCGCAAATCCCATGAGGTCGGCATCAAAGAGGCCCTGGCCTGGAGCGGGATCTGGCTGGCAGTGGCGATCGTCTTCAACCTGCTCGTATATTTTTGGATGGGCACGGAGGCGGCCATTGAGTTCGCGGCAGGCTACCTGATGGAAAGGGCGCTGAGCTTCGACAACCTCTTCGTCTTCCTGCTCATCTTCACGTACTTCAAAGTGCCAAGCATTCACCAGTACAAAGTCCTATTCTGGGGCATCCTAGCTGCCCTGGTCATGCGCGGCATATTTGTGGTAGCCGGCATTGAGCTGATCGATAAGTTCCACTGGATAATCTACCTCTTCGGTGCTTTCTTATTCGTGAGCGGGCTGAAATTGGCATTGAGAAAGGATGAGGAGCCGATGGATGTGGGAAGAAATCCGGTGCTGCGCTTCTGCAAACGATTTCTGCCGACCACGGATCAATACGGCGACGGCAACTTCATCCTCACCATAGACGGCAAGCGCTTCGTGACCCCCCTGTTCATAGTGTTGCTCATAATCGAGACCTCGGACATCCTCTTCGCCTTCGACTCAGTTCCGGCCATCCTGGGGATCACCCTCAATCCCACCATCGTCTACACATCCAACATCTTCTCCATCCTGGGCCTGCGCGCCCTCTACTTCGCCCTGGCGGGATGCATGGTAATGTTCCGCTACCTGAGCCAAGGAGTAACTCTCATCCTCATATTCGTGGGAGCCAAGATGCTTGCTTCAGGGTTCATTGAGATCCCGGCGGCCATAGCTCTGGGTGTGATCATGCTCGTGCTGGCGGCATCCATAGCTTTGTCCTTGATCCTGCCCGATCGCAGGGCAAATAAGAGGCCATATCAGTCCAATTTCAAATAAAGAGATCCTGTTGCAAAATCAGTTCCCTCTTGGGGAGGTCCAGCCTAAAGATCTCCTCAGGGCTTCAGCCTCTTTATCTCCAGGTAGTGCACAATCCTGCGCGAGAAAGTAGGGCTGTAAAGCCAGTGCGAAGAATCCCGCCTTCAGGGCGTTGAAGTAGTCTCGTCAGGAAATGCCCATCGAAAATAATCGCGTAATCGAAAAGGTGAAGATAGACCATGCTGCTGAATCTCAATCCTGATTCAGCAGCTCCGAACGTGCAGCTCTCAGAAAATCCTCCCCAAACTCGACTACGAAATCTGCTTCTTCCCTGCTCACCAGAGCGCCGCCGTACTGCACATTGTGTCTGGAGACTCTTATCTTGTCAAAGACTTTGATCAGATCAAGGAGCTCTCCCCCGTAAAGGCATTTCAGAGCGACACCAAGGCAATAGTGACTCCTTTCCACGTAACCCTTGGCAAAGAGCAAAGCCCTGGCGGAATGAAATGCAGAGTTGTATGCTGCAATCTCTGCCATCTCGTTCTCTTCGATCTTCAGATTATTTTCTGCTGAGCCAAGAAACCTTTCCGCTATTTCCAAGGATTTTTCGATCCTGTCCACTGCCCGAGGGTCTTTTTTAATGAGGCCTTCGTCCAAGCATTGCTCCAGCTTCATAGCTCTGCTCCTTTCACAAGGACGTGATTTCTGAGGATGGATTCAACAAACTTATCGCCCTCTTTCTTCATCTTCTCCCATCTGAAGTAAGGCAAGATTGTTAGCTGAATTTCCCTTCCAAGCTTCTCCTCAAGCTCCAAGACACGATCCCTATCGGCATCCTTCTCTTCTCCTACCACTAGGATATCGAGATCGCTCCTTTCGTCCATGTTTCCAGAGGCGAAGCTGCCGTAAATCGCCAGGGATATGCAGTCTTCTGCAATGTCGTCTATACCCAGCTTCTTCAGCAGAATGATGTGGTAAGCTCTTATCATCTCTTTCACAGCAAAGTCTTCTCGGTTCAGCCTGAAGAGCCTGAGATTGGCTCTATTCGTCTCAAGAATCAGATCATTTCTCAAAAGCTCATCACAGTAGGTCTTGGCGCTTCCAGGACTAATGTCCAGTTTCCTGGCAAGCTCAGTGAGATGAATCTCCGAAGATGGATGCATTAGGAAGAACTCAATTACCTTGAAACCAACGCACTTTCCTAGCATCATTCAATAGGTTGAACGATCGTTCAATTTATTAAACCTATCGTTCAATTTATTGAACTATGGCTTCAGCCTCTTTATCTCCAGATACCTCACGTCCTCATCCAGATAGGCGAACACCATCTGCTTTCGCACCGAATGCGCCAGCCGCACCGCCCTGGAGAGCACGGGCGGCAAGAAAATGTGGTCCTTCGCCACAGTGTGCACCAGATACTCGGAGTGGGGAACCTTCTGCAGGCTTCCTACCTGCTTGTAAACCCGAAAGTGCGTTCCGAACTTGAAGCCGGTCTTTACCACCAGCTTTCTGTCCCGCAGATCTCGGTAAACCTTGAACTTCAGGTCGAAGTCGCTCTCGATCTGGCGCGCCTTGGACAGGAAGCCGCTCTGGTCAAGCGGCTCCCCGGAGCGGTCCTGCAGCTGGATCAGCCCCTTCTCCAGGAGGTACGCCGACTCCACCAACGAGAGCTGCAGGCGTTCGCCGACGGGCTTGCCATAAAATCCGTGCTCGTGGAGCCGCCGTGAGGCTTCGGCGTCCCAGAGCACCACCCGGTCCTCCAATAAGGTAGCCAATCCTCCAGGCTCCTGGTCGGCCATCTTCCCGGACATGGCCTTATCCCTGGCCTCGTAGAAGGTGATGTCGCTCTCTTCGTCCACTATGGCCAGCATCAGCTTCTTTCTTATCTGTGCCGCGACCCGGACCGGCTCGATGATCTCTTTCAGCGGCAGGGGCATGCGCTCGGAGATGACGAGCACATAAAACTCGGCCGGAGACTTTCCCGGATGGCCGCCCCGCGGGTAGACGCGAAAATCGGGCCGTCCGGGTTGAACGTAGTATCCGCGCTCCCGCAGGTCCTTGTAGACCACGTAACGAAACTCGAAGCCCTTCTCCAGAGAGGAAGCGGCCTGGAAAAAGGCCTTAAAGTCCAGCTCTTTTCCTTCCCTTGATACTTTTATCCTGGATCGGTCCAGGAGATAGGCCGCCTCCACCAGGGACAGCTCCAGGCCCTTTCCCCTGGGCCGGCCGAAGTAGCCCTGCTCGTAGAGGTCGGGCACAGCCTCGGGACCGAGCCTGACTTTTTCATTCTTTAGCTGGCCTTGGAGCTCATCGAGCATGGGAACCGTTGGTTGGCGGTGCTGGGCACTTTCAGCAGCTCAGCCTGTCCGGCCAGATGCCGTGCATGATTCCCATGATCTTGTCCACGAAGGCGTGAATGTCCGCCGCAGGATAGCCGCAGGAGAGCAGGTAGGACTCGACGTGGTTTGGCACAGCAATGGACATCTGCTCCACCATGGATACCGTCTGCAGGATGGTGTGGTCTCCCAGCTTAAAGGGTATGATGGCGTCGGAGACTATGAGCTCGAAGATCTCCGGGCTGATGGGCCGCTCAATGCCGGCGAGGAAGGCCTCCAGAATCTCGCTCGTCCACTCGTGCTTCTTGCCCTCGTCCTGGTAGGGCATTACTACTACCTCCCGGGTATTGGCGAACTGCTCGACGAGCTGTGCGGGCTTGACATCGCCCTTGAAGATCATGCCGAGGAAGTTGGTGTGCGGCACCGTCGTTGGGACCTTGCTGGCGCGAACGGAGAACTTGACCTCCTCGAAGACCGTGCCTGCATCCGTGCCCTGATGGCCAGCGCCTTTGCCGAACTGGATGGCGCTGGGCGAAGCCCTGACCACGGTGTGGGGATCTCCATGCCTGCGATCGATGTTGCCCAAGACCGCCACCAGGCCCAGCGGCCTCGCCGCCAGGGCCAACCTGGAAAGTCCAGTGGTGTTGCAGCTGGTGCACTGCACCACTCTGGGCTTGGCCTTCAGGAATATCTCATAATTTTCCAAGCCGAAGAAGAACTCGCGGGCGAAATCGGCCTTCAGCTCGTCGGTGATCTTGACCTTCTTGTTCTCTTCCAGGGCCTTCTGAATCTTTGGCCGGTCTGCGCCGCCCATCAGGGACACGAAGCAGCCGTGGGCGAGACCCGCCTCAACGTAAGGCAGCTCCTCGTCGCCGGGAGTTCCTACCATCACAAAATCCGATGCCTCAAAGAAGTCGTCGTAGACGCCTTCGATCTTAACGCCTGCCTTCTCCCATTTCTCTTTATCTGCCTTATCGCTTACGAAAGCCTTCACGCCAAACATGCGGTTGAACTTGGCCACGATGGACCTGGCCCGGCCGTGGGGACGACGAAGCAACACGTTCAGGTCGCCCTCGATGCCTGCGGCCTTCTTGACCTGCTGCAGCGCGAGAATCGTTCGCTTATTCTCTGTTCCGTCAAATCCTACAAAGCCAGCATTGGACTTCAAGCATCTTCACTTCCTGAATGGGAGTCTAAGTGACCGTATTTTAATCTTTCCGAAATTGTGAGTTATTATGAATCACCGCAGCACGAATATTCAGGAAATAGAATTCGCACAAAATGCCCTTCTTGCCACGATGTCCTAGTTGCCTATGAGATAAATGGAAAAATATATCGAGCGATTCTAAAAGAAAACTGAGAAAGTCTGAGCCTTAAGCGCTTAGCCTGTCCGGCCACACTCCATGTACTGCGCCTAGATTTTTGTCCACAGTGCTGTGCACCCTCTCCGGCGGGAACCCACAGAACAGAAGGTACGCTTCCACATAGTTGGGAACGCCCATGGACATCTGCTCCACCATCATGACCGTCTGGAGGATGGTGTAGCCTCCCAGCTTGAAGGGTATGACGGCATCGGAGAACAGCAGCTCGTATATCTCCGGGCTGATGGGCCGCTCAAAGCCAGAGATGAAGGCCTCCAAGATCTCGCTCGTCCAATCGTGCTTCTTGCCCACGTCATCGTAGGGTACTATTACTACCTCTCTGGTCAGGGAGAGCCTTTCCAGAAGCTCTGCCGGAGTGATGTCTCCCTCGAAGATCATGTTCAGATGATGCACATGCGGCATGGTCGTGGGCACCTTGCTGGCGCGAAGGGAGAACTTCACCTCCTTGAAGACCGTGCCCGCATCCGCCCCCTGGTGTCCGACACCCTGTCCAAACTGAATGGCGCCGGGCGAGACTTTGACCACATTGTGGGGATCGCCCTGCCTGCGGTCCAGATTCCCCAGGACTGCGCGAAGGCCGAGGGGTCTCGCGGCCAGCACTGCTCTGCAGAGGGCCGTGGTATTGCAGCTGGTGCACTGGACCAGCCTCGATTTCGCCTTCAGGAAAGCCTCATAGTTGGCCAGGCCAAAGAAAAACTCCCTTGCCAGATCCTCTCTGAATTTCTCTGGCACCTCAATCCTCTTCTCCAAAAGGTTCTTCTGTATTTCTGCCCGATGGGCCCCGCCCATAAGAGCCACAGCGCAATCGTGAGCGATGGCAGCCTCTACATAAGGCATCTCCTGGCCACCCGGAGTTCCTACCATGATCAAGTCCGATGACTCGAAAAAATCGTCGTAACCTCCTGCAATCTTTGCTCCCGCCTTCTCCCAAGCAGATCTATCCTTCTCCTCGGTCAAGAAGGCCCTCACCTTGGCCATTCTCACAAACTTCCTCAACATGCTCTTCGCTCGGGCGTGGGGGCTGCGCAGAAGCACGTTCATGTCGCCGCCAATTCCTTCCGCCTCTTTAACCAGTTTTATTGCAGGGATAGCACGCTTATTTTCTGTCCCGTCAAAGCCCACAAATCCTGCATTTAATTTCATCAATAGTTCACCTAAATTGAGAAATATGGTGATAATAATACTTTAAATTACCTTGGAAGTTGTCTAAATAATCGCTTCCAGTGCCATCGTTTCCCAAGTCACAGCTTCAGAAGGCAGTCTGCAAGTTCACCGCCTTGGGTCCAAAGAGATCGATGATCTTTGCGGTGATAAACCTGGCACTCTCTTCAGGATTCATCCTTGTAGAATCCACCTCGATCTCAGGAGTCAAGGGCTCTTCGTAAGCCACATTGACGCCCGGAACTGCCGCTTTCTCCCCAGCAGCTTTCTTGTAGATGCCCTTGGGCGAGAATTCTGCTTTGCGCTTCGCCTCTCGGTCCATGCAGATCTCCAGAGGGGCGCGGATGAACACCTCGCCGAAGTTCGGAATCACGCGGCGGGCGAAGTCGCGATAGCGGCGCCTGTTTGCCGTGGCATCTATGATCACATTTACTCCTTCCTCTGCCAGCAGCATGGCCATGTAGGCCAGGCTCGCGTAAACGAGATCTCTCTCCTCCTCTGTATATCTGGGCAGAGGAGTGATTGCCCTGCGGATCTCATCCAGCTGCAAGACCTTTGCGTCCGTCCCTTTTTCAGATAGCATTGCCTTCACGTGCTGCACGATAGTGGTCTTGCCGCAGCCAGGTAGGCCCGTAAACCATACGACCCAAGCCATAATTAAAAAGAGCTCAGGCCTGAATAAAAATCCATTCCTCCAAGACGCATTATTTTCCTTCCGTCAAATTCGCGAGCATACTGGGGTACACTGTTGCCAAATTCTTAAATCAAACAAAAGATTAATATAAGTGATTATGTTATATAGACGTGCATCGAGGCTTATTGCCTACTGCACGTGGGTTTAGTCGAGGTATAAAATATGGTAGAAAAAAGAAATTTCGCATTGCGGGACAGAGATGGGAATGAGGTAGGGGTCTTTTGCGGAAAGCAGCCGAGGCAGGCAGCCCTTAAAGCAGCAAATCGCGGATTCACCGACATTAGGCTCCGCGAGAGAGGAACCAAGAGGGTTCACATCTTCCAGGGTGAGCGCAAGCAGGTCCCGAAGCCTGCCAATGCGCCAGGATGGATGCCTTCCAACATCTGGAAGCCGAACGTCAAGAAGATCGGTATTGAGAAGCTGGAAGCGATTTGAAATATTTATTAATATTATTGACTTAGCAAGCTTGAAATAAAAAGGAAAATGGCTGAGGAGTTCAGCCGAACAGGGCGCCCAGGCCCTCGACTCCGCTCTCCTCTGCCGCTTCCTTGCTCTCCTCTTTCTCGGCCTTGGCCTCGGCCTTGGCTGCAGGTGCTGCGGCGGCTGGAGCTACAGCAGCGGCAGCTGCTACGGGCATGGCAGCCGCCTGGGAGAGGACCTTGGCGATGTCCACGCCTTCCAGAGCGGACACCAGGGCCTTGATCCTTACCTCGTCGGCGGTCACGCCTGCGGCCTCGACGACCTTCTTTATTCCATCCTCGTTAACATCCTTTCCTGCGCTGTGAAGCAGTAATGCAGCGTATACGTATTCCATCTGTATCAACCTCTAATTAACCTAAATCTGAATCATCCGAAGAGAGCACCGAGCCCTGCTGCGGCGTCTCCTTCATCCTTTTTCTCCTCTTTCTTCTCTTCCTTGGCAGCTGCCGCCATGGCGGGTGCCGCTGCGGCGGCTGCTGGCGCCGGCTCTCCGCTGGTCAGGCGGGCAATGGCCTTAGCATTGGCAGCAGCCTTAGCCAGAACGAGATCCATCATGCCAGGCACGGGTATTCCGGCCTCTGCCACCAGGGCCCTGGCCTTTCCTTGGGCCTTCTGCAACATGGGCCCGATCGTCTCCGGCGCAGCATAGCCAATCTCGATGGCGAAGCTGAACGCCTTGGCTGAGGCATTGCCAAGCTCAATGATCTGGCTCGCCACATCAATGTCGAGGTCCTTGGACCTGAATATCAAGCCGCCCTCGTAGGCCGCCCGGAGTTCCAGACCTACATTTCTGGGGAAGATCTCCATAGTCTTGAGGATATCAGCGGTCTTGGCAGAGACGACTTCTCCTTCTTTGGCCAGGGTGACCTTCTGATTGATGACCACCTTTCCCCCCTTGATGGCCGCGGGGATGCCGGCTGCCTGGAGCTTGCCCACCATGGGACCGGGTGAGAACGACGTCTCTCCAGCCTCGACCACGATGTCCTTGGGCGCACGCGCGCCGGCCTTGATGGGCATGGGTTGTTTGCCCTTTTCCAGCAGGCTGTTGAGCTTGAAGGGATTCTCATCGGAGAAGATCAGAGCCGTCTGATCTTCGATGAAATCTGCCAGAGGTCTGATCTTGGGCGCGGAGGCCTCCAGGGCGCGGCGAGCGATGTTGTTCCTCACCATTCTTATCTCGACCTTGCCTCTGAGACTCCCTCGTATCTGCTGCATATTGCTGGCAGGAATCTCTCGCAGGCCTACCACGCCGACCACTCTGCTCTTGCCTATCTGCTCAATAAGCTCCTGCACTTCCTTGACCTTCCACTCGGGCAGGTGGGCAGTTCGACGAGACTCTGCTGCCATTTAGATCACCCTTATGGACGGCCCCATGGTGGTCTTGACGTAAACCGACTTCAGGTTATGCCGACCATCCTTCAAGGTCTGCTCGAGCTTGGTGATGACCGCTTCGATATTCTCGGCCAGCTCTTTGCTGTTCATATTTCTATTCCCTACAGTCAGGTGAAAGGTCGGCCTGTCCCTGGACCTGATCCTGATCATGTTCTTGAGCCTTTGCACTTGCGGGGTCACGTCCTGCGTCGGTGGGAGCGGAGTGGGCATCTTGCCCCTCTTGCCCAGGATCGAACCCAGGCTCTTACCTATGACAGGCATGAACTGAGTCTCTGCTATGAAGAACTTGTACTCCTCGGCCAATTTCCTCGCTGCCCTCTTATCTCCGCCAAGCTCTTTGATCTCATCCGCGGAGATAACCCGGTCAGCACCGGCGCTCTTGGCTCGCAGGGCAGTCTCTCCAGCAGCGAATACGGCGATCTTGGTCGGCTTGCCCACCCCGTGGGGAAGGATAACCTCAGCATCAACCCTGTTCCCCGGCTGGGAGAGGTCGATGTTGTGAAGATTGATGGCCAGATCCACGCTCTCGCTGAACTTCCTGGCAGGTGCCTCAGTGATAGCCTGCTTTACGGCTTCTTCTATGTCCATTTCAATCCTCCGTAGTCTGCGACTTTTCTTCGTCTCCTACGGCTTCTCAAAAAAGAGAATCAGAACTCAGATTATAACTCTATATTTTAAGCCTTCGCTTCTAATATCTCATCGTACTTGCCGATGGCCACCGCAGCTTGGGCCTCTTTGCTGGGCATGCCTTCGATGGTCGCTCCAACGGACCCTGCCGTTCCGATGACCTCACGAGCTGCGTTCTTGAGGGTCTTGGAGAGAAGGCCTCTCCTCTTGATGTTCGCAATCCTCAGGACCTGCTCCATGGTCAGGTTTCCGACTGTGGTTTTGTCGCCGGTGCCCTTCTCGGCACCTATCTCCTTGAGGATCAAGGCCGACGTTGGGGGCGTTCCCACTTCGATCTCGAACTCGGTTCTGGACTTCACCTTGATCTTGACTGGAACCTGCATTCCATTCAGATCTTTGGTCTGCTCATTGATCTTGGCAACCACCTGGGCTACATTTACGCCCAGGGGTCCAAGGGCTGGGCCCAGTGGCGGCCCAGCGCTGGCCTTTCCGCCAGGAACCAATGCTTCCACGACATTAGCCAATACTCGTCACCTCTAAGTTTTATCTTTGCTGAGCACGCGCACATGATCTCCCCGCACAGTGATGGGGATGGGCACCATAGCTTCAAAGAGTTCCACAGTTATCTCTTCCTTGGCAACGTCCACCCGTTTGACCCTAGCCTTCTCCCCCTTGAACGGCCCTGATATGAGCTCGATGATAGCTCCTTCATTTATTCCTATTACGGCGGGCTTGGGGGTGAGAAAGTGCTCAACCTCTTCGATGCTCGAGGCCCCTTTTATCACGGAACGTGCGTGGGGTATTCCTTGAATAGCCTGATCCACGATCTCAGGAGCCGGAGACTCCACGAGAACGTAGCCTTTCAGCACATCTGGTACCAGCAGTGCCCTTATATCATACTTTTCCTTGCGTGCTATCTGGGCGATCATGTTGGCCACCGATCGTTCCTGATTGGCAGTCGTCTTTACAACATATATGCTGGTCTCGGACATTCCGCCTGCTTAGACGAAGCGCGTGTATAAAAAGGTTTGTAATACCATGGAAATCTCTTTATACTATAAACAAGGGAGTTTTCAGAGGGGTGAGTTCTTTAAATGAGTGGTAGGACTGATCAGCTGCGAGATCTCGTTCTGAAGATTGGCGCCAGCACCAAAGTCGTGGAGAAACAGGCCACTCGTCATGGTAGTCTTCGGGGGAGCGGCGAGATTGAACGCGCCCTGTTGGGGGTGGTCAGGGAGATGATAAAGCAATACAGCATCCAAACCAAACTGACCCCTGAGCAGCTTTCAACAGTCGTCCGGCTTTTTTACAAAGGCCTGAGTGATACGGAGATTGCCGAGCAACTGGGTGATAGAGCCCTCAATAAGACCGTGAGCCGGGCTCGCATCAAACTCCACCTATTCCGGGAGACGGACCTGAAGACTCCGTTCGATAAGGGAGAGTTCCTGGGCTTATCGGATGCCGGGAAATCCGTCAAGGAGATGGCCGAGGCCTTGAAGGTGGCTCCCTCTACCATCTCGGAGTACAGGAATATCTTCGACAGCCAGAGGGCGTCGGAGAGAGACGGCTACACAAAGCGCTTCCTGGAGATTCTCTCTGATCAGGACGTCTCAGAGCGCATGGTAACCGCTCACACCGAGGACGGCCTTCAGGATACCATCGATACCGATTACGAGGCTGCAGAGGCATAAGGCCTCTGCAATCACGGTAGCAGCCTCACTATTTTTAGCAAAATGAATATAACGCATGTTAGCATCCATTCACCATCCACAAACAGGTCCATAGCTAAGGGATTTTTCTTCATTCCGAAGTAGAATATGCAAGCGAATCCGCTGATGATCAGGGATGCAGCCAGAAGCCTTGCGTTGTTATCCAAGAATATTAGCAATGGCAGCAAAGTGGCGTTAATGGCCAGCAAAATCAAGATAGTCTTTTTTGGGCCTACTATCACTGGTATTGTTCTTATTTTATTTTCTCTATCCCCCTTTACGTCTCTCACGTCGTAAAGGGCGGTATTTACAAAAGCCTTTACAAGCATGAAGTATAAGATCAGGGCTACAGTGAACTTTTCGCTCATGATATGCGCAGCAGGCAGGAGCGTTGTGGTCAAGGCCCAGGATACCGCCACAATAACATTCTTCATAACGGGTATGTCCTTTAGCCTGGGCAGGCCTGGAATCAGCCTTGATCCATAGAGGGCGTTTGCTATAAATGGAACAAAAACTACGACAATAGAGGAAGGATTGTCGAGAAAAGTCAGCAGTATGCACAATAAGTATGCCACAATAGAGTAAGCGATGGCGAGATTTCTCCGCCCCCTCAGAAAGTTAACCCTTTCAGGCATATTGATAGCATCTTCTTTAATGTCCGTGATCTTGTTCAGACTGTAGAGGCCGAATGCCATAAGAAAGACTGCAGAGCAGATCTGAATGTTTGGAGGTACTCCAAGGAGAAGATATCCTGTAAATGTTTGGAAGAACCCGGTTATTCCGACGAAAAGCGAGCTCACTGATAGGAACCGGAATACATTTTTTAGATTTTCTACCAATTCCGCCCAGATTATATAAAAACTATCTTTATATATTGACCCATATTGGTTAACAGACTTGCTCGACATGATGGTAATAAACACTTTTTCTAATTATTAACATTTCTGTCCAATAAAAACAATATTATCAAATATTGGCAAAAATGCCTGATTTCGGCAACAAACATCGGATCGATCAATTTATTTTAAAAACGCAATACCTCGCAGCTTGCTGCGGGGTGCGCCTTTTGACTTTCGAATCAATGTAGAGCAGTTTAGAGATGCATCTTTGAGATCAAACCGTATTCTACGCCATATAGCAGCTGCCCATCCGACGCTGATGTTCTCGCTACCTGCTAAGTTGGTCAAGCTATCCGACTCCTCTCGTGTCGGGAGGAAAAGGGATTCGGTGACTGTAAGCCAATTTTGACATCCTTTGCGTTTAGTGAGCGTAATGTTGAATCAATTCAGAGCGGCTTTTATAATACTCGAATAGATCATTACCCCATTTAGTGGCCGTCTCTCCAATACAGATTAGTTCGCTCCCTAAATCGATCCCGCCATCTATCCTGTATAGTCCCAGAGCTAAGAGGGATTCGGTCACTGTAAAGCCAATATTTACATCTAAACCTAAGTGGTACAGCTTGAAGTTATCAAATCCTTGCAAATCCTTCAAAAGTATAAAGTGTTCCTTAGAGACTAGTTTCAAAATAGCATCTGTCAGTATTAGATCTACCTTTGTGCCTCTTTTGACGCAATCTTTGATTAACTCCGGGAAACCAGGAGCCACAAAGGAAGAAACGCCACGTATATTTTTCGCTTTCGACAATTCTGTCATGAAGTTCTCTAAGCTTTTAAGAGGGGCTATGGGATCTGAGGTTATCCTCCGGGAACGGGCCAGCATGCCTATCGCAGCCAGGAGGTTTTCTGGTATTGCGCTCAAATCATGACTCAGCCAATAATCTTCATGCTGATTCAATAGCACAATAGCAGCCACAAGCTCATCCAGAAGGATGGTCTGAATTTTCCCTATGTTTGACAAAGAATAGCTTGTGTCCTTCTTGCTTACAAGTCCAGCG